>Ga0315310_10000350_pt1 | contig 29651 bp, 37 predicted proteins | sample TDP5_MG_FD_203630 | JGI IMG/M metagenome (GOLD analysis project Ga0315310, IMG submission 203630) | Freshwater sediment microbial communities from Lake Towuti, South Sulawesi, Indonesia - TDP5 | ecosystem: Environmental > Aquatic > Freshwater > Lake > Sediment | place: Indonesia: South Sulawesi...
TGTAGTCTTTGAACTTGGCAACGTCGTAGTAGACATCTCCGTCAACAACGTATGCGTAGCCTTTGTCGATGAGAATCTTGATTTGCTCGATCATCTGCTCTATGTAGTCGGTTGTTCTTGGAAACATGGTTACATTCTCTTTTATGCCGATGGCTTCCATGTCTTCAAGAAACCGCTGAGTGTACTGGTCAGCCAGCTTTAGCGGGTCCTCTCCTAATTCTTTCGCTCGGTTGATTATCTTGTCTTCTATGTCGGTTATGTTTTGAACGTAGAATACATCGTAGCCCAAGTGTCTCAGCCATCTAACGACGATGTCAAATTGCACGTATGTTTTGGCGTGTCCCATGTGGGCGTCATCGTAAACGGTCTGTCCACACACGAACATCTGCACTTTCTTCCCATGTCGGGGTCTAAAGGTTTCGAGGCGCCTGGTCAGTGTGTTTTGAACCTTCAAAACCATCGGTTCTTTCACCTCTTCACCTACCTGCTAGCAGTTTTGAGCGTTGAATGGCACAGTTTGCTGGACTAGGGTAGATATTGAAAACAGCGTTCTAGAGGCAAAGACAAGTCCTCCGAGACAAGCCTCCGCACCATCCAACAAGTCGTGTGATAAGATATGAGCAGGTCTTATAAGCCTTTAGAGAGGCACTTACTTTTCTGATTATTAAGTGTAGTTCATCGAGGGTGCGCTGATGTCAGTTCAAGCCTACGTTCTGTTCAAAGTGACGTCAGGTACTGAGAGAGACGTTTGCCAGAAAATCGTTGGATTTGACGAGGTCTTGTCTGCGGCCATAATCTACGGTGAATACGACGTGATCGCAAAGGTCTCGTTGACGGACATGGAGGCACTTGAAGAGTTTCTTTCCGTGAAGATGAGAAAGGTTCCGAGTGTCCTTTTGACTTCGACAATGATTATGGCGCGGGAGTACGAAGGAAAAACCACGCGTAAAAGAAACAGAAACTGACATGACAACGATACTCTGGCAAGAGGCAGAGTGAGAAAGAATCGGCGGTGTGTTGTGCCCTTTCGCGCATGGCAATCTGTTCCTCCCTTAGCTGTAAATGAATCACACCTTTTAGCCTCCAACTCTTCGAAATCATTTGAGCATTCGTAGGGTTTATCACTTACACTCGTTCAAGAAGCGATATCTTTTAAGTCCTCATTTTGCATAGCCTTGAGATTCATTCAGGCGGCACCACACGATGATCTCATCCAGAACCATGTTTACATTCACTATGATCTGCGTGGGGCAATTCTTCTCGCTATTGGGCACAGCAATGACAGGCTTCGCATTAGCAGTGTGGGCTTGGGAAATCACTGGCCAAGCGACGGCCTTAGCCTTAGTTGGCTTCTTCTCATTCGCCCCCATAGTTCTCGTCAGTCCAGTGGCTGGCGCGCTCGTAGACCGTTGGAATCGAAAACTCACAATGATGTTCAGCGACCTAGCTGCAGGCGTCTCTACACTAGCCGTTCTGCTCTTATATACGACCGGCAACCTGCAAATATGGCATTTATACGTGACCAATGCGTTTGCGGCTGCCTTTCAAGCCTTTCACTTCCCTGCATACTCCGCAGCCGTAACCACGATGGTTCCAAAAGAGCAGTACGGTCGTGCAAGCGGCATGCTCTCATTGGCCCAGAACGTTTCAGGTGTGTTCGCTCCTGTGGCGGCCGCAATCGTGCTTGGCATTATAGGTATCAACGGAGTCTTGACAGTGGACTTGGTCACACTCTTAGTAGCCGTCAGCATATTGCTCATCGTGCGCATCCCACGACCTGCTGTAACAGAAGCTGGACTCCAGAGTCGTGGGAGCATCTGGAAAGAGTCGATCTATGGGTTTCGCTACATCTATGCACGTCGAAGTCTCCTAGGTCTCCTACTCATCTTCTTCAGTTTCAATCTAATCTCCACATTCGGCTTCACACTGCTTGCTCCTATGATTCTGGCGCGCACCGCCAACAACGCAGTGATTTTAGGCAGCGTGCTGTCAGCCACGGGAGCAGGAGGCGTCGTAGGCAGCATACTGCTGAGCATCTGGGGAGGACCAAAGCGAAAAATCAAAGGCGTGCTTTTCGGCCTCATAATCGTCGGCATCATAAGCTCATTTCTAGGCGTTGGATCCGACCTTACACTGTGGTTACCGACAGCCTTCCTGCTAACGTTTCTCGTTCCAACCATAAATGGTTCCAGCCAAGCCATATGGCAAGCCAAAGTCGCTCCCGACGTTCAAGGCCGCGTGTTCTCATCACGACTTCTAATAGCCCAAATCAGCTCTCCAGTATCCATGCTAATCGCAGGACCGTTAGCAGACAGAGTCTTCGAGCCAGCCATGGCATCAACTGGAAGTCTAGCACCGGTATTTGGCACATTCGTTGGCGTCGGCGCCGGCTCAGGCATGGCACTCATGTTCGTAGCAACAGGAATCCTAGCCGCCACAACCGGCCTAGTAGGCTACACCATCCCCGTCATCCGAAACGCAGAAGACATCCTACCCGACCACGACACGTTGCCTACAGAAGCTCAGAAAACACCCACATAAAAAGACAAAATCATAACCCACCGAAAGATTCATACCCATACTCGCAGGCGAAAACATCCGAAGAAAGCCCTAACGAGTCGGGCAACATCCTCTACCAGACAGCCACAGCCCCTCAGCCCACAGCCGCATGGATGATGATGTCACTATAGAACAGTTTGACGACGACGCGCACACAGTTTTCTCTCCCCCGTTCAACATAGAAGAAGTAGAAACAGAACACTACCAGTTGACTTCTTCTTCTGAACAAGAACCGAACCCACCACAAAAAACTTCGGTATTATTACTGTTTCTAAGCCGAAGTTAATGACTCGTGAAAAAAGAAGCCCGCCCCAACATAGCACATGTTAGTGTTCATAAGGCGCCATCAATACTAACACGCACACATTTTCTTAAGCCGCCACAGCATGCTGGACGTCATCGTCACTAGGAACAGTTTGACGATGACGCCCACACAGCCCCAGCCGCAAAGAGCCAACAAACCACAACACACGAGAATCGAGTTCCCTGCAGACACCGAATTCCAAAAGCAGCACATAAAAAACAACATTATTCACAACCTAACCTATCTCCCGAAGCCATCACGGCGTTAAGTTTTTATATCTGAGGAAAATGCTGTAGATAGGTTCAAAATCGAGACCAATTTGGAGTGTTTGAAAAAGTGGCTTACCTAACAACACAAGCCGGACAACCAGTTTTAATCCTTAAAGAAGGAACAGCCCGCAGAAGAGGTCGAGAAGCACAGAGAAACAACATCATGGCCGCACGCATAATATCAGAAGTTCTACGTTCCACACTTGGACCGAGAGGCATGGACAAAATGCTCATCGACAGCCTAGGCGACATCACAATCACCAACGATGGCGCAGCCATCCTCGACGAGGTAGAGGTGGAGCATCCAGCCGCCAAAATGATGGTCGAAGTAGCCAAAACCCAGGACGACATGGTCGGCGACGGAACCACAACAGCAGTCGTCCTAGCAGGCGAACTCCTGCGCAGAGCCGAAGAACTGCTCGATCAGAACATTCACCCAACAGTGATGGTGAGCGGCTTCAGAAAATCAGCGCAGATGGCCGTAGAAACCCTCGAAAAGCTCGGAAGCCCAGTTGACATCAATGATAGACAGACCCTCAGGAAGGTTGCAGTTACATCAATGGCCAGCAAGGCCGTTGGAGCCGCCAAAGAACACATGGCCGACATCGCAATCGAAGCAGTGAAACAAATCGCAGAGCAGAGAGGAGACAGATGGGTCGCCGACATAGATCAAGTACAAATCATAAAGAAAGAGGGCAAAAGCCTCTTCGACACCGAGTTGATAAGGGGCATAATCGTCGACAAAGAAGTAGTTCACCCAGCGATGCCTAAACGCGTCGAAAACGCCAAGATAGCGCTTCTAGACGTCGCCCTCGAAGTGGAGAAAACCGAATTCAGCGCAGAGATCAGAATACGCGACCCAACACAGATGAAAGCGTTTCTCGATCAAGAGACAAGAATGCTGAAGGAAATGGCCGACAAAATCAAGGCCTCAGGCGCAAATGTTGTCTTCTGCCAGAAGGGAATCGACGACATGGCTCAACACTTCCTAGCCAAAGAAGGCATTCTGGCGGCACGACGCGCGAAGCAGTCTGACATGGAGAAGCTGTCAAGGGCAACAGGCGGCAGAATAGTCAGCAACCTAGACGACCTGAAGGTTCAAGACTTGGGCAAAGCGGGAATAGTCGAAGAACGCAAGGTCGGCGAGGACAAAATGGTGTTCGTCGAAGACTGCAAGCATCCACGATCAGTGGCCATCCTCATCCGTGCAGGTCTAGAACGCATGGTGGACGAGGCTGAGCGAGCAATGAACGACGCGTTATCAGTTGTCTCAGACGTGATAGAGTACAATAAGATTGTGCCCGGCGGAGGCGCCATTGAATCAGAGATCGCCCGAAAACTCAGAAGCTACGCCACAGAGGTCGGTGGACGCGAGCAGTTGGCGATCGAAGCTTTTGCTGAATCGCTGGAGGTCGTGCCCAAGACACTTGCAGAAAACGCCGGACTTGAGCCCATCGACATTCTAGTCGGATTGAGATCAGCGCACGAGAAGGCTCGGGGCGACGCTAAAGGCGTCAACGTTTTCACGGGCAAGATAATTGACATGTACGGCGAGGGAGTCATCGAACCGCTCAGGGTGAAAGAACAGGCGATAAAGTCGGCTGCAGAAGCCGCTTCAATGATACTGCGCATCGACGATGTCATAGCGGCTACTAAGCCCAAGGAAGAAAAGGGACCAAAACCCGGCGAAGGCCTAGAAGAAGAGTAAAGGCCACCCTTTTTTTCTCTCTCACAACTGTGCTTTATGTGCACACACCGGCAGAGTGCAGTATGAGCGTAGCCTTCTGATGACTTCCCGTTTTGCGGCTGACGTTTGTTTCAGATTTGTGTCTGACTGTGGCTCAGTGCGTATTAGTGCTGACGTTGCCTTAGTAACACTAGCATGTCTGTGTTGGGGCGGGCTTGCGCTTTCATGTGTCATTGACTTCGGCTTAGAATCAGTAATAATACCTTTTTTTTATGCGGTGGGTTCGGTTCTTGTTCAGAAGAAGAAGTCAACTGGTAGTGTTCTGCGTCTTCTTCTATGTTGAATGAGGGAGAGAAGAACTGTGTGGGCGTCGTCGTCAAACTGTTCCTAGTGACGATGACGTCCAGAATGTTGTGGACCATGGGCAGGAGCTTGGATAGTTGTAGTTGTACACGCTGAACTGCACTGTACGACTTCTTCTTATGTCGACTGCGGGGGATGAGTAGGCGGGTTGTGTTTTTCATGTGTCATTAACTTCCGCTTAGAAACAGTAATAATACCGACGTTCTGAATGTACGCGTGTGGCGGCGTTAAACAAGAAGAGGTAGACCGCTAAGGCTTTCTTCTACCTGAAAGACGACCTGTTAATATATAGGTCTGGTCGGCGAAAAGGACGGAGTGGCTATATACAGCAAACGCAGATGAAAAAGTAGCCTAGTTCAGGGCTCCGGTAGTATAGTCCGGTTAAGTATAGTGGCCTCTCGAGCCACCAGAACCTTCTTTTCAGAAAAGAAGCTTCACCAAGAAAACGGTTGCTGTGTGAATTGGGTTGGGGCTAAAGAGGATTTCTTGAGGTATCTGAAGAGCATAGAGTATAATGAGAGGACCGCAAGGCGTATTGTGTCTCAGCTTGACAAGTGGGTTTCTGTGATTCATTCGCCTATGGATGTCATTGATTTGTTCAGTAAGGTGAAGCGTAGTAAGAGGCATTTGATTCTTGGCTTGAGGAAGTTGTTCAGTTTCTATGAGGCTCTTGGGTATAACAAGGCTTTCTTAAACAGTCTCCGTGAGGCTTTACCTAATGTTGCTTGTGGCGTTGACCTCAAGATACCAACAGAGGATAAGATAGCCACTTCATTGAGAAAGCTGCCTAAGGCTCCCATGAAATACCAAGCTCTGTATAGTCTCTTGCTTGATTCGGGTTTGAGGCTCATAGAAGCTTGCGAGTTAATCAACAGCTTCCAAGACGCTGAGGCTCTGAAAGGCTTCTATCGCTGTGAGTTGGGTATGTTCAGAGGAGAGAAACAAGCCTACTATGGACACTTTACCGAGACTACGCTAAGCCTCATAAGACAAGTGAAGGAGAAGCTCAGTGATGTGGCAGCTTCAAACTACTTTAGGAAGTATGGTTATGTGCTTGCCAAGTATCTGAGGAAGTTCGCCTTTGACAAGATGATAGAGCTTGAAGTTCCAGAGTCTGTGGCAGATTTCATTGAGGGTCGAGTGCCAAAACGCATAGGTGCTAAACACTATTTGGCTTTAGCCCGCCAAAGCAGCAAATTCTACCCAAGATACAGCAGCTACGTTGAGAAGCTAAGAAGCCACGCCTAAGTCTCTCTTTTTCTTTCTCTTATTTCTCACTTCCTAAATTGTGTCAGTTATTTCCTTATAGGAGCATACGTTCGCAGTAAAGTCTCATGTCATGCAGCTGATCATTTATATTAGTTAGACGTCCAATAACAGAAAACCGATCTCCAAATCTCACTTCTATTTTTGGAAACAGCTTTTCCATATCCTCGTCTTTGATATCGAGGCTTTTTTTCAAGTCATAACGTATGGATTCATATGTGCTGATGTAATGCTGAGCTTCTTCTGCAGTTGGTGTTCCAATGGTTATTTCGTTCAAGTAACTCTGCCCGAGCATGCGCAGGTTGAAGCTCCTAATCATTGCGATGAGATAGTCAATGCGTTTGCATAAGGATATCATAGCTGAGCGTCTTCTTGTTTTCTCAACGTCTTCAATCGTCTTATGGGCTTGCTTCATTCGAGCTACTGCGAGGCTTCTTTCGATTTCAGACTCAAGTTTCTCTTTTTCTTCAAGCCGTTTGTCCTTGGATTTAGAATCCTCAGAACTCTTATTCATAGGTGTCCTCTCAAGGCTTGGCATTATATGACAATCGTTTGTTACGGCATATCAAACTTCTTGTTCTTTCATAGACAAATAAGGTATCATATGGCACGCTATCCTCGATACAGTAGCTACGCAGAGAAACTGCGAACATAAGCCTCGTCTTCCTTTTTTTCTTACCCATTTCTAACACAAATAGACTACCCAAACCACTCCACTTTAGCCAAGTCATTCATAGAGAAACACATAGACAGTTGCTGTCTTGCGCTGGCCTTGAAGAATCTGCTTAAGGTGTTGCTTGCTTATGTATAGAATTTTGTCAAACACAGTGGAGGGATCGTTAGTTATGTCAAGGCGTAAGCTGCGTCCTGAAGGCGCAATCTGAGCTACACCAACATTATGAAACCTCTTCTGAACCTGTTTAGTTTCACTCATGTTACTTGTCACCTCTCACGCTTTTTAAGACGCGCACAGACCTCAACAACGCTGCGTAGAATGTGGGACTAACCAGAACCATCTCATTCACCAAGTCAAGCAACTCTCTATCCGTAGGACACCAATTCGGCCCTTCACCGTCAACCATGAAGTTTCTATCTGTCTCTAACCATCGCACACGCAATGTTGGATACTCCGCGTTAGTGTGGTGATTAGCGACTGCCTTGGTGACTTCAATACGCATTCTCTCGCCTCCCTTCTTCAAGCCTGCGAAAGCATGGTATGTGCCAATACTGCCCTTCAAACACAGTCACATCAAGGTGGTCTTCGGGAATTGGCTTAAGGCAGCCAGGGCAAGACACGATAGGTTGCGCTTCTGTCACAGCTGTCACAGGATGCTTATCTAAACTTAATTTTCCATTGTTTTTAGACTCACTTTCTGTGACATCTTCATCTTGAGGTGTCACAGTTTCCTGTTCCGTTTGCATGGTCTGAGAATGTTTAAATAAGGGTGTTGTGACAGCTGTGACAACTCTAACGAATTGCCAACACCAAACTCTCTGATCTCCAATCCTTATCTGCACCTTTTTGGCTTGCGGTAGGTGTTGCTGCATGTTTTGGGTGAAGAATCGTTTCTGCATTGATGGTAGGTGTTCAGCTTGGCAGAATACGGCGTATCTCTCGTATAGTTCCGCCACTGAGATATGCACACGCGCATCGTTGACGTATTACAGCTTTTCCTCAATGAAGGCTTTTGCGCTGTTGCTTTTGCGAATGTATTGCTTGCGCAAGTCCTCTAAGGTTTCTTCCGTTGAAAAATGTCCTTGCTTGAGTAGCCGATCTAAACCTTCAAGGGCGAAATTGAGTAGGCCACTTAATTCCTCTGCGGTGGAAATTTCCTCCAATATGTTTGGGTTGCACTTGTCACCTGTGAACACGTTGTTGCAGACTATAAGTAGCCATCGCCGGAAGAACGCGGTTGTGTCGTCTGTGGTTTCTGGAACCTTGTTGGTGCTGAACCATAGTTTAGCGTGGTTTTTGAAGCTGAACGGTTGCTTAAATTTTTCCTCTGCGTTTATGGTGTCTGATCCTGTGAGCATTTTGAAGGTTCCGGTTTGGGTTAGGGCGGTGCTTGGTAGGTCTGCGCAGATGTTTGCCATTTTTCCGTATAGTTGGGCTATGCTGAAACGGTTGAAACATAAGGCTTGAAGGCTTGCGTTGCTCACGTTCTCGGAGCCAAGGAACCTTTTTAGTAACTCAAGAAGCGTTGATTTTCCGTTGGCTCCGTCGCCTATGAGCATTAAGCTTTTGTGGATGGGCATGGCTTTATAGAGAGTGTAGCCTATCGCCTCTTGCACCAATGGCACTTGAGTTTCGCCAACGACTTCATTTAGGAATTTTTTGATTTTCGGGCAATCTTGGTCTTTTTTGTAGGCAACAGGCAGAGCCGACAGAATGAAGTGTTCCGGTGTGTATGCGCTTAGCTCATGTGTTCTTACGTCAAGTAAGCCATTGTCTACAGCTATGTTTTGAAAGGGGTTGTGTGGCCTATCGAGATAGGTTGCTCCTTGAATGTAGAACAAAACATCTCCGAAGTATCTCTGTCGTGTTTCCTCATCAAGTTGCTTGACCATTTCCTCTTTTATCACTGATTCGCCTATGGGCTTGTAGATTCCTCTTAATTCGTCGTAGACATAGACTTCTTCATTGTCTCGCATGGTGCGGAATATGTGTTCGTGCATTAGCTGTTTGGCAAACGCTACCGGGTTAAACTCTTCGACATTGCGGGGACGACTTCGACCTATTCTTGGGTGTGTGCAGTTTGGCAGGCAGTCATGCAATTCGAGTCTGATTGTCGAACATTTGAATGGCTTGTATGGTGGCTTCTTTTCAAAGACGCTCTTAATCATGTTATGTGTTTTCTCTTCGTCATAATGGTGTATTGGCTCCGGCTCCCAAGAGCCATGCTGCCTAAACAGATCCTCTATTTGCTCTCGTGACCATTTCGCGTAGAAATGGTCAACGACTAACGCGAGTTTCTCATGGTGAGCCAAGTGTTTCTTGTTCATCATCGCTATGATACAGGGCCGTATACGGTCACTCGCAACAACGTTGTTGTCGGTTTCCGTCGTCGCCTGTTGTTCGCGGTATCCTATTTTTCTGAGGCAACTGTCGAACGTTGCATTCAAATCTTCGACTGTTGTTGGCGTGTTGTCATTGACCTTTTGGTAGCGGATGCTTGGATACACTATGCACAGTCTGTGTTCGCCAAGGATTTCGGCACCGCACCATTCGTGAAGGTTTGGGTTGTTTATTGCTTGCGGTTGCTTTTGGCAGTAGTAGATCAGGTGTTCGCCATAGTTTCTCGTTTTTTCGCGTTGAGTTATGGGCAGGTTACTGCTTAGTTCCTTGCCTCTTTCGACTGCATCCTCAGTTACCTTCTTTCGGTCAATGTCAACGGCTCCCAAATACAAGCCATTGTTTAGCTTTTGCCCACAGATCAAACCTATCCAATGCGCTTGAGAAAAGGGCAGGCTTTCAAACTCTTCTGGTGTCTGTCTTCTGGTTTGCCACTGCTCCCATTTTACGAGTGGCTTCTTGCTCTCTTCGCCTTTCTCTTCGACAAAAACGCCTACGACAACATTGGCTCCCAAATCATAGTAGCCTTTAGCTACTCGTTTCATGTTGGCTTGCACAACTGCATACAAATTAGGGTTGAAGCTCATGGTTGCACCCTTCTGCATCCGCCTATGATTTCTTCGACGAATGGGCAGTTGTCTGGTGCGCAGTCGCCTGGGCATTCTATGTCGTGAAGGCAGATAGGGTAGCCAAGCTGGTCAAAGACCAGAAACTCACAGTCGAATGGCGTGTGGCGAGTTCGGTTAGATACATCCATAGAAATGCTTTTTTGTTTAGACACGTTCATGTCTACAGAAACAGATTTATGTCCAAACAAAGACATATCATGTTGCGCAGAGGCTTGGTGGGGTGCGCCCAAGACGCACCCATCTTTTTTTATGGGTTTACTTTCATGGTTCACTTATGTTCTTCTTCTCCTGACATTGCGGAGGAGGTGAAGTTCCGCAATGAGAGGAGCAGTTCTTGCCGTAGTCGCTTTTGACGATAGCTTTTTTCCTCTTGCCCGCACTTCCTTCTTTTGGGCACAATCTAAGAGTGTGGCAGATGCTTATAAACTTGTCTTGAGACAAGTTTTAAATAGGTGTTTTGGGTAAAGTAAGTGTAGAAAGTAAACCAAGTGTGCGTTCAACATGGCAAGGATTTTAGGCATTTAGAGAGGTTGAGTGTTTGTGGTGTTTGAGACGGGAAGGAGAGGGCCTAAGAGGGGACATGGCGGTAGGCATCGAGGTGGCAGGTATCCAGAGGAAGTTCGAGCGTATTGGCGTAGGGTTAAGAGGGAGTATCGCAGGTTGAAGAGGCTTGCTGAGGGAAAAGAAGAGAAGAAGGGTTAGGAGTTTGAGTATAATGATGTGCCTCTATTTCCTCTGGTTCATAAGCGGAAGGGAACTCTAATCCTATGACTCTGCCAAAAAACCTTAAGAAGTTTGAAACAATCCGCATACAAAAAGCAGAGTTCTCAGATAGACAGGCAATCTTTGACGTGAAATCAAAAGCAGACCTTGAAGCGATGAGAGATAAAGAACCGCTCTTCGAAACTGAGAATGACGTGTTTCTCGTCAAATCAAACAGTGTGTTCCGGTATGTGAAACCAGCCATGCCTAAAATGGTTGAGGCAAAATCGCTTTTCATAAACCCCGATTCTTGCAACGTGAAGGCTGAACTAACCGAAAAAGACTTTCTTGACTTCTGCCGTAGGGAACACTTGTATTGCTTCTCCACCGAGGACCAATACATTCTTCCGTTGGGCGATCTTGTGTTATGTGCAGCTAAAAGAGTGAAAGAGCATGGCGCATGAAGCACGCCTAAGTAAAGGAGTCCTCACACGCCTCTCAAAGACAATTCGTGTCCAATGTGCAAAGTGTGGAATCCGTATCAGACAGGGCCAAACCTACATTTCGCCGAGAAGGGCGAAGCGAGTCAAGCGAATCTATCATAAGGAATGCTGGGAGAAACTGTTTCTTGAGTAAGCGAGACAGACGCAGAAGGCCGCAGAAAAGTAAGAGAACACGCCAACTTGAGGACTATGCGCTTTATATGGAAGGCAGAGTCAACCACCTGTTAGCTTCCGAACTACTAAGATCAGAGAAACTAAGCCGAGCAGCTCATAAACTACCAAAGTCACGAAGAACCCACTACATAGTTTGAGGCATGCGCATGAAGAAGCCCAAGTCAATTTTTACGGTTTATCTGTTGCTTACTTTAGTTTTGTTTGGTCTTGTCCACTGTCCTTTCGCTCAGGCTGCTTCTGAGACACCTATTGAGAAGGTTTTAGATGATGATTTTGAAGATGGAACTGTTGGGCAAACTCCTCCTTCTGCCACCAGTTATACTACTGGTTCTTCTCTGTTGAGAACAGAGATTTCAGATACTATAAAGTTTAGTGGAACAAAATCACTGATGCTGAACGATTCATTCACTGCTAGCACACCGAACCCTGTTTGCACTTGGATTTTTCCTTGGATTCAGCCATCTCAGGGAGGCAACTTGTCCATGTGGATTCAGACTAACAACACTAGCGTTGATTGGGAGATAAGACTTTACAACACCACCTATGCTTCACCTTGGGAGATCACAACAGTTGCGAGATTTCAAGCTGATGGTTACATCACATACTATGATGGGTCATTTCATAACCTTCAAACTTACGTTGCGAATAGCTGGTATAACCTTACGATAGTCTTCAAAGCCACAACACTAGACTTCTACATCAATGGCACAAAATATGCAGACAAAAACTATTGGGATGGAGACTGCATGGCAGACCGCTTAGAAGTTATAAGCAGGTCAAGCACACCCCAAGGCATCATCTACATAGATGACATGGCACTGTTCGGAGAATATGGTTCATTTAGCTTCCATTCTCAAGATGCCTCTTATGATTATTTTACTAACCAGGACTATCGGCTTGGCGTTAGAAAAAACACTGGAACGGTTGAATCAAGAGGTTTAATTTATGTTTATCGCCATAGAATGAAGTGGGGTGCATTCTCCCCCGATATTGTTCAAAAATCGAGTGGTCTTGGCATACTTGCCCAAGAAGTTAAGAAAGCAGGGACATCACACGGGTTGGCATTGTTTGAGAATGTGGTAATCGAAATAACAGCCTTAAGTTCAACAACATACAACGTGACTACGTATGGCAATGATGATACATTTAGCAACATCAACACTTACATCTTCAGCAGTGATTCACCATATATCTATTGGAATATCAAAAGGGAATACCTTGCGGATTTAACAACTGCCTATGAAAGACAAACCATGCTTATCTTCAACAAGGCGTATGAAACCACAGGTTTCTATTGGACAAGTGATGGGTATGATGGCTATATCGGAGACAGCGAAATCGTCAAAGTGGAATATAGCTCAACTTCAACGATGTTCATGGGAGCAGGTTACTACTTCAACTGGACTGGACAGGACTTTTCGGCTGGAACAGTCTTCAGCTACGTTTATGAAACAGACGCCCGAACCGCTGGACTCCAGCAGGAAACGCAAGCATTATCCTATGGCGAAATAGAATTAAGTTTCGGACAAGCCTACTCTGACCCCCCAGTTTTTCAAAACATTTATTCGGGAACCATTGAAAAAGCTGGAGGAATCATCTATTCCTCGGATGGATGTGAAAACATAACCCAATCACTTAGAAATTTGGCAACTTCGCAGTTTTCTAACCCTTCAGCATACACAAGTTATGATGAGCAAGACTTTCGCATTTATTCAACAGCCACACTTCATTCAGTCACATCAAGTGTGAACTCACTTACGCTGTCATTGAATAGCACATCTGGAATAACAAGCATAACCAAAATCTACTGCTCAACATTCGGCAAACCTTCTAATGTGGAAGGCGCAACCTCATCAATCTATGAAGCATCCACACGCATTCTAAAAGCCACCGCAACACACAGCAGCCTAGTAATCCTTGAAGTCTCATGGACTGGTCCAGTGGGGGGAGTTTCCAGGGGGAGTTTCCTTTCGAGTGTTCGGCTCTACATCTATGGTGCGGTGATCTTGTTCTCGTTGATTCCCATGATAGTTGTGGGCCTCTGGCTAATTACCAGCGTTCAAAAAGGTGAACCAGAATTCTCGATGAGAGAGCTTGTTGGCTTTGTCTTCACCGTAGTCTTCATCCTAATGGCATGTATGTTGATGCTGATTATTACACAAGCCTTTGTGGGGTTGTAGCTTATGCTGAAGAAGTTTGTTGAGATTTTTGCCCTTGCAGTCACTTTGCTCTCTGTGGGCGTTTTGGTTACGAGTCAAATCAGCACACAGTTCTATCCATACCACTTTAACTTCCAACACTTCATAACAGATGCGAGAGGATTCGCCACCGTAGTATTGCTTCTGCTTTTTAACATGGCTGTCATCGCAGCGTGGCTTCAATTCGGATGGAAAAAGAAGCCGAGAAATAGGACAATTCTAGTCTGAGGCGTAGTTAGAATGGAAGAAGAACAAGACGAATCAATGAAGTTAGGCAGCATTGAACCTGGAAAGGCTCAACCTAATTATTCTGGGTTTCTTACTCTACGAATGAATGAGATTTGGGAGCAGTGGGCGCATGGCAACAATGAAGGAGCTTTGGTGTTGGCTATACGCCTTGCCGAAACCTTCGTTCCCAAAAAATTCAAGAAACCCTTAGAGAAGGAAGTGGAAACAATTACGAGGGCACTTCAAAAGGCTCAGAGTGTAAGCGATATTGACAGCTACTAGACAATACTTGCTCAGAGAAACACAGCAGACGAAATCGCAAACCATTACCTTCCCAGTTTCCTAAGCAACCTCAGTGACGCTTTAGATAGTTGGGGCTACTACGAGAAGCCAAGACGCAGAATGGCACAGGGAAAGTTTGAGGGTTAGGGTATGCTTGAGTTTGCGGAGCGAATCATAGGAGCCTACGAAAGCAAAGGGTTAATCACGGGATTCATTTATGGCAAATACGCAGACGGAAAGACAAGCTACCTTCTGCACACAGCTATGGAAGTTTTCAAGAAGCTCTGCAACCTAAGCAGCGTTGACGCTTGGTTCATGGCGTTGGATCATCTGCACTTTCAGCCCATAGAGGCAATGCTACACATAGAAGCGCACCAATCTAAGCATCCTGATGAGCGCATTGTCATGCTTGGCATGGATGACGTAGGCCAGCATATTCCACGTGCGAGGTGGTGGCGTGAGGATGTGGTGCAGTTTAGAGAGTGGATGACTGTTGCCCGTAGTGATGTGGCTGCGGTTGTGTTCACGGCTCCCACAATGCTCTCTCTGCCAGGAGGCATAGTTGACAGTTGCTTTTTCCGAATCCACGTCAAGAGACATCCAGACAAACGGAACATGAGCATAGCCGAAGCCTACGAAGTGAGCATAAGCCCATACTTCCAAGTGAACGTGAGCGGCCCAATATGGAAAGATGAGTTTCCAAAATTTTACCCAGACTTTGTGTTCAAAGAGTATGAGCAGATGCGTAAGAAGATGGTTGCGCCTCTGAGAAGATACCTCATTCAACTTATGGGAGAGGAAGAAGCCATTAAGAGCCTGTCTGATATGGGAACCACGCACAGAGCTATAGGGGAAGTGTTCAACAAAGAGCGTTCAACCATCACGAAACGCCTAAACAACATGGGAAGTGAAGGACGTGAAGTTTCCCATAGTTAGTGTCTATACTTCTATATGTGTTAAGCGGAGTGAGAGAAGCCTAACCCATGCCTCTTTAGAGGTCATGTTATGGAATTGTCCGAAGAACACTAACCTTAGGACAGGAAACCACTTTCTAAACGGTGAAAAACATGCCAGCCTACAAGGTTAAAGGTCAAGTCATCGAGAAACCAAACGAAGAGACAGAGCTTTCAGAGTTTAAACACGCCTTAGAACGGTGCATGCTCAACCCGATCTATAAGGCGTATGCGGTTCTTCTCTTTTGGCTTGGTTGCAGAAGGTCAGAGCCACTGTATCTGCGGGAAGAAAACATAGAGGAAACCGAAGAGGCGCTTTACATTGACATAACCGTGAATCCAGAGGTTCCTCACTCACGCCTCAAAATGGGGAAAACACCAGACACGATAGAGTTGCCACTTCACCTGTATGGCGTAAGCCTAATTCGTGAAGTGTGGCGAAACACACCTAAAGGAGCAAGGCTGTTTCGATTCTCAGATAAGACAGGATACCGCATAATCAAAAGGATGTTTGGATACAAAAGCCCTCATTGGCTACGCCACAACCGCATAACCAAGTTGCGAAGGGAAAGAGACAAAGGAAAACTAACGATGGATGAGATTAAAGCCTTCACAGGCATAAGGCGAGATTCAACGATAGAAGGCTACGGCATGAAAACCACAAGCGGCATCCACAAAGTAGCCCAAATCCTAAACGAGACTTAGACAAAAAGAGAGGAAAGGTTGAAAGGTTGCATGGTTCCTTAGCTTATTCTCCTTCCTCTTCTGGTCCCTCGAACGCTGCGGTTGAAACATAACCGTGTTTCCAATACCAATCTGTTGTGTCTATCAGGTGTTTCTTTTCATCGGCAAATGCAGTTAGCTCGTTGTGTAGAAATCTCACTTCTTTGTAGATCATGCTTCTGAGGTAGTCTTCCAGGCTGTCCTTGATTCCGAAAAAGGCCATGTAGTCTTTTACGAAGTCAACGAAAGGACTAAAGAGAGACGCTGTGACATCCACGATTTCGCCACCGCTACTCTTAGCTAAGGCTGCCTGAACCTCTTTCCTCTTCTCTTCGTTCACTTCAGTTTCACTCACTTCTATCCCCCCTTACTAAACCTCTCAAGCGCATACTCTTTAGTAGGATAAAGCATGTAAGCCTTACTTAGCATACTACGTAGTATAAAACAGATAAAGGAGGTAGAACAGAAATATGGAAATTATGAAAGCCAAGATGAGCGTGACAGTTGACAAGAAACTCGTTGAGTGGATAGATCGCCGGGTTGAAACTCAGAGATTCCGAAACCGCAGCCATGCAGTTGAGTTAGCTCTTATGAAATTCGTAGAATCCGAGGAGAAGGGTTCACAATGAAGGAACGCAGAGACATTGGTTTTTCAACTAAAGCTACCATTGCCTTCAGCCCAGAAGCTGAAATAGAGCATCTTGCAAAAAACGCAAAAATAGGGAAAGAGATTGACTGGAAACCAGCAATAATATTGTCAGCTACCTATCTGGAAAAATTCGGCACTGAAAGACTAAAACGATATTTTGAGGAGAAAAAGCAGAATGAATGAAAAACCAAAAGAGAGAACAATCGAAGGAATAAGGAAGATCATAGAAGCCTCCGGCTATCCGCTTGAGATAGACATCGCCAACATTTTGAGGAAACGCAAGTGGATAGTCTACCATCAATTTCCATATCTTGACAAAATGGATAAGAAGCTCAGACTCGTTGACTTGCGAGCGATAAATCCCTTCATGCGTGAACCTAAGGTAACATTGCTAATAGAATGTAAGAAAACAACCCAACATGGGTGGGCGTTTCATACCATAAAAAGAACTACCGAGCTGCAAAGTCAAGCCTCTATTTTGGTTGATTTCGTGAAGAAGATAAAAGGATACGGCGTAAAGGGCGAGCACATAGGTGGAAAAAGCGTCAAGCTTCAGTTAGAGGGTTTCCACCTGGCGAATCCAGATGTGAATATGGGAACGGTTTGCTGTATTCCACCTAAACGTCCGGATGATTTCCACGAAGCTGTTTATCAAGTTCTCGATGCGTTGATATCTCTTCCAAGAAGACGCCCAGAAGTTGTTTTCCCTGTTATCGTGTTCGAGGGCCCTATGTGGTCATTTCGGAAGGACAAATATCTCGATATCCACGACATAGACTATCTACAGTATATTTCTGCTACTCCTGATGAAGGCAGTTTTCAGCTAATCGACATAGTTAGAAAATCATACTTTGAGGTTTATCTGGGACATATTAATGGAAGCGTGGAATGGCTCAGAAAAAATCTTGTGAAGTTGGAGGTGAAAAAACAGAAATGAATGAAGCCTCAAGACCACTATACCTATGTAAAAACCTATGTGAAAGTAATCGCAAGAAAAATGTCATGGTGACAGTTAGGCGAGACCTGTATCGAATGAGTAGAGAGTATGGTATCAACCTCTCAAAACTCTTAGAAACAAGCCTCATTCAAACAATAAACCAAGAAACACAACCCTTTTCTCTTAGTGGAGGTTCTCTTTTCCCGAAAAGAGAAAGTCCTCAGGGCTCCGGTAGTATAGTCCGGTTAAGTATAGTGGCCTCTCGAGCCACCGACCCGGGTTCAAATCCCGGCCGGAGCACCAGAACCCTTTCTTTTGACGAAAAGAAAGGCTTCACCGAAAGAAAACTCTTGTCTTGTGCTTCTAAAAGTTGAATGAGGCTTGTTTCTAAGAGCTTTGAGAGATTAATGCTGTATTCTCGAGCTATTGCATACAAATCTTGCCTTAGCGTTACGCCTACTGTCTTGCGCCTAATAGTTTCACTCGAGTATTTACTCGAGTATAGTGGCCTAGAAGCTTCATTCATTCTTTTTCACCCCCTTCTCTTCAACTGCAAAAAACAAGACAATTTTGTCAAAGGTTCCTGGCTGCCAAAAATTGATGCTTGAATCTTCTAGGCTTTTCTTAGTTTGCATAGCCATTAATTCAAGACTTTTACGTTCCTTCTCTGGATCATAGCCCTTTGCCTCTGCAAACACGGAAATATGCGCTTGAAACTTTCCTTTTGGAATGGTAATCTCAAAGCTAAGCGGATTCTTTAAGCTGTCTAAAAATTCTGATGCGTCATAACGTTTGACTTCAGCTAAGGCTTTAGTTTTGTCTCTGAGCATATACCAAGTTTTGCGTCTGTCTTTTCTGTCCTGTTCAGTCGTTATTTCCTTGCTTGCAATGAGTTTTCGGAGATCTGAGGCAAGCTCTTTAGGTTGCTTGTTTGTTGCTGTTGAAATATCTGTCCATGTGGCTTTGCCATGTTTTAAGAGGTAGTCTCGAATTTTCTTCAACCTTTCGTTTTCCTTCATTCTCTAAACCAACTAACTTTACTTTTCATATGAAAGTATCTTTACTTGGATAAAGCATATAAGATTTACTTAAGAAAGCCTTAAGCGTGATGGAAAAATGGTTGAATTCAAAATAAAAATCAACCCAGAGCAACGCCTAGCCTACATACCTAAAGAAATCGTTGAAGCCATAGGCTTTGAACTGAAAGCAACACCAAACCGAGCAGCCGTTTTACTCTATCCCGAAAACATGCCTCTTAAAGATGTTGTCAAAAGCCTCAACATAATCCGACAAGACCTAGAACACGCCTCAGAGCTTTCAAAAGACCAAAAATAATGCGGAAAGAAAGCGCTGAAGCCACAACTCACCAAACGCTCATGTCTTCATCGCCTAGAGCGTCTGAGCCACAACTTCAACGCTTTCCCGCAAACAGCTAGGAGCACACCCTAACCATGACAAATACACAAGAAAATGTTAAAAAACCTTCGGATGTTGCTACACCTACATCAGTTGATAGTAGCAAAAAACTCAGCGCAGAAAAGCCAGATTCAGCGTCAGTTTGGCAAAAACACCTCTCTTCAGCGCCCAAACACCGCACAAGCAATGCTACTATCAAAAGATGTAGCAGTAGCGTGAAGCGTGTGGGTTTTCGTTTTCAGCCTTGGGTTAGTGTTGAGAATTTGGTTTTGGATTTGCGTAGACGTGTTCCAGGTGTTAGTTTGAATCGTGTTTTGAATGAGGGTTTTTTGTTGTGGTTGGGAGCTAAGAGTGAAGATGAGTTGCGTTTGAAAAGTCGCCTTGCTCAGCTTCTACATGAGGAACATGAGCTTATGCAAAGTGGCCGTGTCGTTTTGCGTAGTGGTGCTTTTCTCGATTCTTATGCAGCCAAGCTGATGGAAGGCAATGAGGAGCTTTCGGCTAGGTTAGGTCGTCAACCTCTAGGCGCTTTAGCTGACAAACAAGAGGTTAATGTTGTTAAACGTCTTTTGGCTCGCCGGGAAGCAGTTGTGCAAGAAATTTTGATGATTCAAGACAAGCTGCTTCCAAAAGAAGAGTATGTGTTAAAGTCAAGACGCCGGCGTCAAGACACAACAGCAGCAAGGGAGGTGAAAACCTAAATTGCCATTAAAACCGTTGGGAAAGCCACAATATTTGTTGCCGGATGAAATTGAGCAAGATGACTTAGTGGAGATCATTGAGAAACCCTACATTGTGCCTGCTGAAAAAACAAAGTGGCAGAAGGCTCGAGGAAAAGCAGTTGTCAAAGTCTTACGCACCGGAGCCATACGCACATGGACAATGAACAACACAACCTGGGACCTGTTAGTCAAAGCCTTCGGAGAAGATGAAGGGTTATGGCTGAATAAGAAGGTTCAAGTCAAAAAGGAAATTCGCAACATAAGTGGCGTTGACAAAGAGGTTCTATTTGGCAAACCCTACAAAGAGCCTCAGCAACAGTTGAAGCCGGAACCTTTCAACCCTAACCTTTACGGAGCTAAGCCTCAAGCAGCAGCGCCTTCAACAGCTAAGCCTAAGATGACTAGGGAAGAGGCTCAACGCCTAGTTGACAAATTGCCTATTGACGATGAGCAAAAGAAGTTTCTCTTAGAAGCAATGCTAGAGCAAGGCCAAATTGAATAAACCCCTGAAGAGCTAGTGAGACTCTAGCGAAACGCCCTCTCTTTTTTTGGGTGTCGGGTGCATGAAAACAATGGACACCAAAGAAAAAATCATTGTTGCCACATGCACAAGCTTAGTTGTTGCTCTCTTACTAGTAATGCTTTATTTCGTTATGAAAATTGCTGGAGTGGTGTTTCCATAAATTGCCTCAACCCTGGCTCGTAGGCGTGAAAAGACGCACACTTGAAGACATTAAGGCTCGTTTGGGCTTAGAGCAGATCTTCACGTTGATAACCTCTAAGACGTGGCCCTACAAGACTGACATGGAAAACTATTACCAGCGTGATCGCTGCCTCATGGCTCTCTTATTCCTAACAGCCGGGAGAATCAGCGAGGTTCTAAGCCTTACGAAAGAACAGTTTGACTTTGACGCTGATCCTAACTTCATTATCATAAGAAACATGCTGTTAGTGAAAAGGCTCAAGACACGGAAAGGAAAGCCCGTTAAACATTCGACTGCTCCCATAAGAGACGAGGTTGCGCTGCCTCTACATGGACCTCTAAGTAGATTCACTATGCTTGTGCAAGACTATGTTCAGAGCTTAGGCTTTGCCTCTCAAAAGCTGTTCAGCTTTGACAGGCGTAGAGCATGGCAAATAGTGAGGTATGTAACACATGAATGGTGTCATTGGTTCAGAAGTCAAGCTGAAAGTTACTACGGCAAATACGTTTACACCTCTGCTTTTGCCTTAAGAGACTTTGTAGGCGTAACCGACATTGAAAGCCTAGGCCCATACGTGAAGACAAGCTGGAGAGACTACGAAGACAAACTGCTAGGGAAAGCAAGACAGTAGTTTCTCTTTCTCCCCTCTCTCCCCCAGACTGACTTCTGTTCATTCCTTCCTTAGTATTTGCTTCAATAGTGAACCATTCGTTATACCATATTCAAATAAAGTAGAATGAATCATTCTCTACGCATTAAGAATGAAAAATTGAGGACACTTTTATATCATATAGTATACTAAGGGTAGTGTATGAATATGACACGTGTGTGTATGCCTATAAGAATTTCAAACAGAGGTTCAAGAAATTGACGCAAGTCGTTCAGCATGATTCTCCGGCAGCGTTGGGCCGTAAGGCACGCATTGAAGAGTTACTGAAGCTCATACTCACTGAAAGGCTCAACAAGTCTGAGCAGCAAATCATAGCGTTATACATGCTCAAGACGGGCCTTAGAAGTGAGATCGTGAAGTCATACCTTAGGCTCATTTACGCTTCTGCTCTCTACGTGCAACCTGACTATTTAACTGATAAGATATTGACTGAGCAGGAGCGCATACCATTGCAGAATGCATGGCAACGAGAACATGACATTCAAGACACTATACGTGAGATTCTCCATGAAAGGTATCATGTCTATTACATTGACAAAGTGCTTGAAGCTCAGTATCCTGGCATTAAAGAGAATGTGAGGAAAGAAGCTGAGAAGATAGTGGATTCATTGAATCAGTAGCTTCTCAACGTATTCCATGTATCTAGGATAGAATTTACTGCTTTGACGTGCTAAGGCTAAGTAGTGTTTTGCGCCTATGCGTTTTGGCACACGGCCCTCAATGAAGTCAGCTATACTCTCCGGGACCTCAAGCTCTATCATCTTGTCAAAGGCGAACTTGCGCAAGTATTTCGGAGCCACATAACCATACTTCTTAAAGTAGTTTGAAGCTGCAATGTCTCCAAGCTTATCTTTGACTTGTTTAATCAAGCCTAGCGTGTGCTCTGAGAAGTGGCCGTAATAGGCTTGCTTCTCTCCTCTAAACATGGCTACTTCACAACGATAGAAACCGTTGACAGCTTCAGCGTCTTTGAAACTGTTGATTAGCTCACATGCTTCAATGAGCCTTAACCCCGAATCTAAGAGCACATTGAAAAGCGCTTGATACTTAACCGGTGCTTTACTCAACTTCTTTAATGATTCTGCTATTTGCTGCTCACTTGGAATCTTAAGGTCTATGCCACATGACACTTTAGGCAATGCTGCACGAAGACTATCTAAGTATGGTTTGTCAATGCTTTGAAGCTCATAGAAGCTGAACAGCTTGCGCAAGCCCAGGATCAAGTGTCTTCTGCTATGTTTGACTTTGCTGAACAACTCAACAATGTCTAAAGGCTCATTGATAACTGAAACATGCTTGTCTAACTGATTAACAACCTTCACAATGGTTCTTTCATTGTAAGCTATGCTATGAAGATACTTCAAGAAATCAGCCTTAACCTCAGCCCAAACCAAAGATTGTTTTCTTGGTGCAGCTTCTTTTCTGAAAAGAAGGTGCTCTCGAGCCACCGACCCGGGTTCAAATCCCGGCCGGAGCACCAAGAGCCCTACTGCTGCACATGTTAAGATTTAGACTCAGGAATGAAAAATCCTCGGGAACCTTGTCTTTAGGCTTCTATCTGTCCCTCGCCGGTCAGACACTTAACGAGCTGAGCACACCCGATGCACTCGTCGGGAATAGGGGCGTTTTTGGGCAGGCGCTTGACGTATCCGAAAAAATGGGTGCATTCGCTAGGGCGTAAGGAAAGCTTTTGGTCTTTTTCAGTCTTCTGTTTGTCAACTGGCTTCGAGGGCTGTTCCTCTGCAATTCGAAGTGTTTGAGCTGTCTGCTTCGCCTCCAGTGTCTCCGCTTTTCCAGACTTTTTGGAATTCCTGAAAGAAAAGATAGATCTGTGAGGTTCTGGTGCGCCGTGCTTTCCAGTGTCAGTGGATGTTGCATGTGTCGCAGGTCTTTGGCTTTCACTTAGTGCTATGGCGTGTTCCGTTGGTGAGGTTGGCTTTTTGGCTATTGTCTTGTCATGCTTTATGAGCTTCTCAGGTTTGGGAAGCGATATGGTGGCTAGGTCAAGGCCACAGTGTGGGCAGCCTAAGTAGCTTCGTGGAGGACTCACTGACAGGTCGGTTAGGGTGATGGGTTTTTGGAATATCTTTCTGCACTGCTGGTTGGGGCAAATGTATGAAGCGTCAGAGTGTATCTCTTCGGTCAACCAGCCTTTTTTCTTGAGAACGATCAAATAAATAAAAAGGATGGCGCCGATGCTGGCTATGGTTAGTGCTGTGACTATCGTGAACTGATCCGGCGTCATAGTTTTTCCCTTTACTTATGATTCTTAGCCTGTGCTTGAGATTGTCACTGCAACTCTGTACGAAGTTGTTGTGTAGCTGGGATCAACTGTGTGCCAATCTGTCTGACCCAAAGCCCACAGCCCATCGGAAGTAGCAAAGATGGGTTGCGCGGAACCATCTAAGACGATGTTCGTAATAGTTGATGATCCAACGTAAATTGCATCGCTCCAATCACTCTGCGTTTGCATTTTCTGCAGTCGCCAGGTAATCTCTACTGGTCCGACATATTGGCCACCAGTGGTTACGAATTTTGCGTACCAAGTAGTTGAGGTTAATATCCCTTCTAAAGTATTACTCCATGGACCTGCTTCAGCGTTGGTTGTAGCGTAGGTAATTTGACCAGTTACTCCACCGACCGACACTTCGCCACCAAAATATGGCCCTCCCAACACAGCAGCGTACACAATCAGCACGATAGCTATGCTTAAGACAGTTGTTAATGTGACACCTACGAATGCTCTTTGAGACTTTCTTTTATCCACTTTGTCTCACCTCCAATTGACGTATACGTTTCCTGCAGGAGACCTCTGTTTTCCTCCTTGCTATGAGAACACTGTATCGTGAATATTAAGTCTGTTATCGTCTGATACAGATTTGTAGTAAAACTCTAAGTAGTCAGTGCAGCCATTCTGCAAGTGAAATCTGATAAGTGTTGTAGTATTTCTTCGCTGTTACAATTCCTCTGGTGGATAGCCTATATAGAATTCTATGCGTCTTGACCCTGCTGACCCCAGTTTTCCTAGCAATGTCACTTTGCAGCATCATTCCACCCGCACTCATCAACAGCTCAACCACCTGCCTCTCGTCTTCCCTCAAAACCCTCAAAACCGCACTAATAGGCCCTTGTTCCTTCGGCAAAGATATCTCAGTCTTAGGTGTTTCCTTGATCTCTGGAAACAAGGCCATATACGCCAGCAACCCAACAAAGAACGTTGCAGGAACGACGAAGATAGGGATCAGAGCATAGAACTGGGGGCCCATTCCTCGCCCAGATCCAGGTGACTCTCGGGGCACGTAGAAGTTCACCAGCAAAAGCGCGAGCGCACCAGCCACAAGCGAGAGAACAAAGAGGACAAACACCGTTGCAGCCCGCATGTTTCATGCACAAAACATTCTAAAATCACCCCTCTTATAAGCTGTTTCACTTTCTGAAACATTTCGTTACACCGAACGTCTAAATCGCTTTCTGACCATGGTCTCCCTGACGAAGACCAACATGGAGGTGAAAAACGTGAACGGAAAAACAAAGGCATTGCTGCTGGCTGCCGTGACAATTGGTTTAATCGCATCTGCCATCTATATTGCCCCAACTCTTGCCTACATGAACGGAGACACGGATCAGACCCGTGACCGAGACAGGGACAGAATCAAAGACCAAGACTGCCTATTCAACTGCGGCCAAGATCGAAACCAGACGCGCACTCAACTTCGCCTTCAAACGTGTCTGCAAAGTCTGGGTCCAGCAATGCAATATCAGTACCAATACAGATATCAACACATGCTCTCACCGTAGTCCGGTGAGCGCTACCATACAACCCTTCTTCCTTTTTTGTTCTGAGTCTATTCTGACTATGAAACTGAGTCTGTAAACATCCTTCATGATTCAGCCGACGCCGGGCACGAATTTCCTGAGCAATCTTACTATCTCCTGCATCCTTTCGAACATTCCTGTCTCTGAATTCATTGATGCGAGCATCTGCAGAATCTTGTCAGGCGACAGGAAGATCACAAAAACCAGAAACATGAGACTGAAATAAAAGACCTTCCTAGACTCATCTGACTCATCTGTTAGGTTAGTTATCCCCGTAATACTTGAGACTCGTGATGTAATCTCGAGGACGAGTTGGTGAAATTTGTCCCTTGCGTTGGAGAACCATATCTTGAAGATCGCTTTCAAAAGCGGCACCTGCCTTGCGGGTTCTGGAAGGCACTAACCTTCACAGCCCACAAAATAACAAACGCTTCCGAACACTATATTCATTATGCACGCAGAATACGAATTCTCCAGAACTCCCCTGACAACCAGGGACATCCTGCTTGACTACACCAAAATCTTAAGCAAGCAATCGGATTGATGGGTAGAGCGCACCTTCTCTACTCGCAGACGCAAGCCGTTGGCCCATTTGCCCCAAGGCATACCACTCGATTCTTGTTTGCTTCACAAGTTGAAGGCTCTACGGCATCGAACTGAAGGATTTCGCGGGACTAAAAGGCTACAACGTCGCCAAAAGGTCTGTCTTCATCTTAGACCAAAATGGCGTCGTGCGCCACAGGTGGGCCTCAGAAAACCTTGGGCTCGAACTAAACTACGGGGAAATAGAAGATGCCCTCAACAAAATTGCGTAGAAAGAGAACCTTCGGAAAGCCTCTCTTTTTTGAGATTCAAAACCGAATCACGCTCTCAGCCATGGGAAATTGCGCGAAAAAAGCTGTTACTGTGGCGCCACAGTAACGCCAATTTAAATATCCTTCTTGCCAAGTCCATACCACACGCGCAATTTGATTGGACTTGACGAAATGAACAGAGACAGAACAACTATTATGGCTGATATCCTAGCATTCTGTACACGAGCTGCGCCGAAGACCAGAGTAATGTACAAGACCAACCTGACTTACAAACAGCTGAAAACCTACTTGGCCTTTCTCACCTCTGTGGGACTGATTGAGCACTATTCAAATGAATACTTAACAACCGCGAAAGGATACAATTTCCTGAGGGCATATGCTGCACTCGAAAACTTGTTAGATGGTGGCGCCGCATACTTTCGCGTCTGCCCATGGTTTGGCGCGCTAGAGCAGTGACTTGATCACTCCACCGTCGACCTGTATCACCGCGCCCGTTATGTAGCTCGCCCGTTCCGACGCCAAAAACACCACGAGGCTGGCGATTTCGCTGGGCTGCGCCAGCCTTCTCAGTGGTATTTGACTCTCCCAGCCCTTGATTATGTCTTCGTAGGGCTTGCCAGTTGCTTTAGACTGTACCTTAGCCAGTTCTTCAACCCTTTTCGTGAGCGTCCAGCCAGGACAAACAGCGTTCACTAGGATGCCGTCATGTGCTAATTCATTCGAGAGGGTCTTGGACAGACCAAAGATTCCTGCTCGCAGAGAGTTTGATAAGACAAGTCGATCTGCTGGCTGTTTCGCAACGAATGATGTCATGTTTATGATTCTTCCCCATCTACGCCGTTGCATATAGGGTATGACCTCTCTGCATGTGCGGACGACGCTCATTAGGAGTAGGTTGACTGAGTCTTGCCAGAGGTCATCGGAAGTCTCTTGGAAGATAGTGGACGGTGGGCCTCCAGTGTTGTTGACGAGAATGTCGATTCCTTTGAAATGATTTGCAGTCTGATCAACGAGTCTCTTTATGTCTTCCAGTTTTGTTAGATCAGCCGTGATGGAAAAAATCTCACAGCCTGTTGTTGACTCGATTAGTTTTGCTGTGTCTAGAAGTCTCTGCTCGTTTCGTCCACAAATCGCAACCTTGGCCCCTTCCTGCGACAGCCCTAGGGCTATCGCTTTTCCAATTCCTTGGCTTGACCCTGTCACAATAGCTATTCGGTCCTTCAACCCCATATCCATCAGCTGCTTCCCTCTCAACCTTAGCCCTTTGGCCAGAATCCTGCCGATTCGGTCTGCAAGTTCCTTGCTGGCAGTGTCTAACACTATGAGTTACATGTTTCCGGTTGAGCGAAATCCAATGGATGCTCTGACTTTTTCTCTTCTGTTCTTTTTGGTTTAAGAATGTGAGAATTTGGGTTGTTGTTGCTCCTATTTGCTCATGACTTTTCTGGCGGCAATTTCTACGTCTTCGGATTTTATGGTTTTTCTTCCGGCGTGCATGGCGTAGTCCATGGCTTCTCGTGCTATTTTTACGCCGATTTCGTCTAAGACTTTGGCTAGTGCTTTGGCTGCGCTCTCGCTCACTCTGTCTGCTCCTGCTTTTTTGCATATTCGATGCATCGGAGCCACGGCTAGTTCTGGTCCCGGCATTTTAACCATCTCTTAAGCGCCTTTTTCTGTTTCAGCCACTATTTAACGTTTGTGAGAGAGGTTAGGGGCTTAGCAGGGCTGCTATCAGCATGAGCGTGTGGGAGAATCTTCGCGGTCAAGTGGGGCTCGAATTTGTCTGCGTCTTTGGACTCCGACAGAATCACACAACCACAGTAGAAGAAGGTATAAGGCGCTAGCCCCTCTTCTTCTGAAATTACTTCTCCTGCAGCCCCAAACCAAACAATGTTAGCCACATCTAGGCACAATTCAACTATTGACAACGGAAAGTCATTATTAACTGTTCTAAGCATGAGTTAATAACTCATGAAACCAGAAAGACGTAATATAGCGAGGCTAGGTTTAGACCTCGGTTTGAATTCCTCGCTTTACTCAACAAAGCACTGACTTTTCAGCCTTAACTTCCATAGATAGAGACCGGACTCACCGTTCTTCTATTAGCTCTTATTAATCAGAGATTCAGTTCTGTTACGAAGAGGCAACAGGCAATGAGGTTCGTAGACGCCCACATTCATCTCTCAGACCCAGAATACAGCGGAAAAACCCAAGAATTAATCGACAATGCCAAACAGGCGAACGTTGCAGCCATAATTTCAAACAGCATGAACCTTGAAACAAGCAGAGGAAGCCTAAAACTGGCTGAGCAGCACACCGGCTTGGTTTATGCGGCTTTCGGTATACACCCTTGGAATGTCAGTCAGCTTAGGCCCAGTGAACTTGAGCAAACAATCGATCTCATCCTACAGAACGGAACAGACAGAAACAAAGTTGTTGCCATCGGAGAGGTGGGCTTGGATCCGCAGTACGCCAAACGTAAACAGCAAAGAGAGTTGCAGGTCAAGGTTTTCCATGAGATGCTTCGGTTGGCCGAAAAACTCGCTTTGCCGATTATCGTTCACTCAAGGTGGAGCGCGCAGAAAATCATCGATATTCTGCCGTCCTATGGCTTGGACGGTGTCCTGTGGCATTGGTACAGTGGCCCAGTTGATACGTTGCCCAAAATTGTGGAACGCGGAGATTATGCTTCTGAAGGACCGCCAGCTGTTTTTTCGCCAAGAATCCAAGACGTTGTGAAACTCTTGCCATTGCAGAACCTGCTAACAGAAACAGACGGTCCAGTGCGTTTCTATGGTCCTTTCAAAGACAGATCCACTACGCCAGCATTCATCCCTGAAGTCGTAAAGGCTCTTGCAGAGATCAAGAGCGTCAGCGAAGTTGATGTTGCAGACCACGTTTTGAGCAATTTCTCAAGACTTTTTGGTATAGAGTTTTAAGAGGCAGCTGCAGAGCCACCTCACAAAAGCGTGCATCGCCATGAGCCTTTAACGAGCCTTTTAAATATGCTACAAGGGCAATTCGGATCCATCACTAGTCTGGCTATAAACGGATTAATAATGTATTACCTCTTTCTGCCACATGTCAAGAGATTCTTCAAGGCTACTGTCTGAAAAAACGAGCTCCAGTCGGGCAGACGCTGACCCAAGATATTCCGTACACGTTTATCAACAAGCCGGCGAGTATGAGCTACAAGGAGGAACATGGGCATAGACCCGCGTGAAGCATTGATGCTCAAGGTGTTCCAGATTATCAGGATTTTGCGTTTGGATAGAATGTTGCGCCTCAGAACGTCTACGCATTCATTTACAGACTACTTCAAAGGTTTCGAGAAGACTGAGGCCGTCAGACGGATTTTTGGCGAAAAAACGCGAGAAATTCTTCAAAATCTAAAGGTTGAGTTCACTTGGATAGGCGGCTACATGTGGGTTAACAATCTTAACAGACACATCATGGTCAGTTCCCGCTATTTGAACACCGGTGACAAGATTGACATATACCTAGACGTGATTCATGAGCTCGTACACGTCAAACAGCTCATGGAGGGGAAAGAGCTTTTTGACATTCACTATGGCTACACTGAGAGGCCAACAGAAATCGAGGCTTATCGTTATGCGGTTGAAGAGGCGCGAAGAATAGGCTTAAGCGACGAAAGAATCTGCGATTACCTCAAAACCGAATGGATGAGCGATGATGACCTGAGACTACTGGCAAAGGCCCTGAAGGTCGCATGTTGACCAGCCAACAGAGGGTTCGACTGAGCTAGAAAACCAACCTTTTTAAGACAAACATGCATGCTTATGTAAGCATCAAAAGTTTCAACAGCTCGAAAACATGCGTCAGCAAGTAGAGGTTGACCAAGAGTTTGGGCAAAGTGCGTCCAGAGAGAGTGAAGAGAATTGCTAGGGAACTGATAAGACGGAGCCCAGACAAGTTCTCCACAGATTTTGAGAGTAACAAGAAGACCCTTGACTCAATCACCAAAGTCTACTCCGCCAAGCTTAGAAAC
>Ga0315310_10000351_pt1 | contig 29631 bp, 28 predicted proteins | sample TDP5_MG_FD_203630 | JGI IMG/M metagenome (GOLD analysis project Ga0315310, IMG submission 203630) | Freshwater sediment microbial communities from Lake Towuti, South Sulawesi, Indonesia - TDP5 | ecosystem: Environmental > Aquatic > Freshwater > Lake > Sediment | place: Indonesia: South Sulawesi...
CTTCCTCCTAAAGGTAACATTTTCCTAACAGTTTCATAAGCCAAAGCTGTGAAAAACTTTGGATCTTTAAAGAATCGCTTTACAACTCTCTCATAAAAAGAAGAAGGGCTTCTGAAGAATAGTTCCAGGCGAGAAATAAAGTTAACCCTGGAGACCATCTTCTCTACTTCTTTAGCGGTAAACTGAGGAGTATCAATCTGACCTCTGCGAGACCTGATGGCCTTAAAGTTGAAGTTTGGCTTGAGATAATTTTCTCTTTGACAAATTTCGTAGAGACGAGTACCGGGATGTGGAGTAGCAAGGGTAATACTCAGGTTATCTACTTTCAATTTTCGGGCAAAGCTCAAAGTCTTTTCCATCTGCTCCTTGGTCTCTCCAGGAAACCCGACCACAAAAAATGCATCTATGCCCATGCCTAATTCCCTACAGAAATTGATTATTGGTTTTACCTTTTCCAGGTCCAGAGGTTTCTGAATTATACGGTGCAGAACATAATCATCGCCAGATTCTACTCCGAGACTTATCTTGTAGCAGCCGCTTTCCCTCATTTTCCTCAGCAATTCTTCATCGAGGGTCCAAATAGCAACTCCATTCGGGGTAGTCCACAACAGGTCTATGCTTCTTTTAATCATTTCATCGAAAATCCGAAAAGCCCTTGCCCTATCGAATGTCAGGTTGTCATCATAGAATTGTAATTCTTTTACTCCATAGTTTTCTAACAAAGATTCCATTTCCTTTATTACATTTTCTGACCCACGAGTCCTATATTTTCTACCCCAAACCGTATGAATGGAACAGAAAATACAGTTAGCAGGACAGCCTCTCGATGTAGATAGGCAAGTATTTGGTATCCTGCGAGTAGTGGTTCCCATCGGAGTATTTATTCTAAAATATTTTTCCATTGAAAGCAAATGTCTCGCTGGAAAAGGAAGGCTATCCAAGTATTGAATATAACTCGTCTTCGGTAAAACTTTCACTCTTCCATTTTCTCTAAAAGCCAATCCATCCAGTGCCGCAAAGCTACTTCCAGCCTCCAACGCCCTGAGTAACTCTCTGGTAGTGTACTCCCCCTCCCCGATTATAGCGAAGTCAACATTGCAATCTTCCATCACCAACTGTGGAAGAGCCGAGGGATGTGCTCCGCCAAACAGCGTAATTATATTTGGATTTACTTCCTTGGCAATCTTGGCAACTCTATGAGAATTTTCAGCCTGAGTAGAAAAAAGACAGGAAACTCCCACAACATCGGGACTAAATTTTTCTATTTCCATCCTTATCTCATCGAAACTTAGACCATATCTCTTGAAGTCCCTATCAATAAGTTGTTCATTTTCGTAACCTTCTACAACAGCGTCCAGTATCTTTACCTCATAACCTTTCTCTAAAACAGCAGCAAGATAAGCCAGGCCCAGTGGCGGCTGAGCGGTCTTCGGTTCGATTCTCAAAATGTCATAGGGTGGCTGGATAAGTAATATCTTCTCTATCTTTCTGGAAATCAACCACCGCCTCCTTTTTTCTTGACAAGTAATTCCTCATAAAGGCTTTCGGTTTCACTTACCATTTTTTCTATCGTAAATTTTTCTTCCACCCGTCTTCTTCCCGCAGCTCCCATTCGCTTCCTCAAATTCTCATCTTTTAGTAGTGTTAGTATCCTATCAGCTAAAGCCTCTGGGTCGCGAGGAGGTACAAGAAATCCCGTAATGCCATCAACTACCAGTTCGGGATTTCCCACTACATTAGTTGTAACTACAGGCTTAGCCATTACCATTGCCTCTAAAATCACCATAGATAAACCCTCCCAGAGTGTAGCTAAAGCAAAGATATCGAAGAGTGACAAAACACGGAGAACATCTCTCCTGTATCCAGTAAAGGTAATATGGTCCTTCAATCCCAAATTGAATGCCAAATTTGCTAACTTTTCGCGTTCAGGTCCATCTCCCACAACAAGGAAATGTGCCTCGGGACATTCTTTCATTACAATCTTGGCCGCACTTAAGAGATACCGGTATCCCTTCTCTTTTGCCAATCGGCCTACCACACCTACAATTGGCGCACCAGGCCTTAAACTGAATTCCCTTCTCTCCATTGTCGCTACTTTCACTTCAATAAGGCCAATTCCATTACGGACAGTCACTATCTTCTCAGGGTCGATGTGAGCTTTTTGAATGATATAATTCCTTATGGCATCCGAGACGGCAGCGAACTTATCTACAAGTGGTGAAGTCAACTTCTCGACGAAGAGAGGCGCTCTTCTCGTCACTTCTATGCCTTGCATAGAAGAAATCACCACCGGCACTCCAGCCAACTTTGCAGCTATACGGCAAAGTATGTTTGCACGGAATAGGTACGAGTGGACAATATCAATTTCTTGCCTCTTCATCAAACACACTAATTTCGCAATAGCCCTAAAGCTATCCAGAAGAATCAAAAAGCCCGGGCCTTTAGGCATATTCAAATATTCCAGCTTGATACCCTTTTCTTCCAATTCGTTCGACAAAGCTCCCCGGCCTTTCAAGCAACAAACTGAAAGATTGTACCTGGCCTTATTGAATAATGGAAGGAACTGAACGAACACCTTTTCCGTCCCTCCCACAGTCAAACCAGGAACAACTTGTAGCAAATTAAACTGTCTCAGTTTAACCACCTAAACCATAATTTAAAGTTTATCAATTTGTCTTAAATTCTATTTCTCAGTAGTTGTAGTTTCAAATATGACTGTTCCGCCACCAGTAATTTCACACGGGTCTAGGCACTGAACGCAAGCCTTTCCTTTCTTGTTAGCAAGTCCCAATTTCTCCGGAGCGACACCATTATATAAGGCATTATAATAAGGCATAATAGAAGCCAAAGAATGCATACAGATATTGGTAGTTTCTTTAAGATTTACCTTGTACCCTTCATCGAGCACAATCTTGTCCCCGACACTGTACACTGGACATGTTCCCTTAATCTCAATTACCCTGATTACCAATTTACCAGCCATATTTTGTTCCAAATCCTCTACTATCAGCGTATCCATAAGAACGCTTATCTATAAAAAGCCGATACCCGGTCAAAGTTCATGTCTATCAGACCTCACCAAGGAACCTTTTATACTCACGGAAGACGTTCAATAGTCGAAGAAACCCTTGAGCACTTAAAATAAATACATAAGGCAGAAATGGAAGCATATATCTAGCCAGCGGAAAAAGAATCAGGACGTGAAATATAGTCACATAAACAAGCAGTAAGATTAGAGGAATAATTTTCCGATTTTTTAAGGCGAAGGAATTTATTATTCCTATTCCACATAAACAAAGTAAAAGATAATGAATTAAAAGATAAACTATTTTAAGGCTTTTGATAGGAATCTGATATAAACCGCTGGGATGAAGCCACAACTCTTTAAGTTTCTCCCAAAGCATATTTAAATATTCAAAAGGTCTGTACCTAAGCATATCCCTCAGGTTTTTTATCGTCTCTTTAATATAAGAAGAACGTATATTAGTTTTTGCATCTTGGAGTATGCGATGAAATCTCTCACCATCGGGTGTCCATTTCTCACCCGGGTCTAAATAATTAGAAACATATAAAATCTCACCTCCGCCTTTTGTAACCGGGACGAACTTATGAAAGATTATGTAATTTCTGGTTATCCAGGAACCGAGAATAATCAGAGCACCAGCCAGAAATACAATTGCATATTTTGCGACACCTTTGAATTCTTTGCCTATCCAAAAAAGACCAAGGATAATAAAAAGAGGGAATAATAATAACTCTTCGCGGCTAAGAACTGTAAGACTCCAAAATACGCCACAGAGGAATGTATCTTTTGTAGAAATACTATGAACAAAATATGATTTAATAAAATAAAGGACAAATAAAGATAATAAAAATATGAACAGTGTCTCCGTTAGATGCAAACCTGTATAAGCGATTATGGCTGGATGTACAGTAACTACTAATGATGAGAGGATACCAATTCTTTGGTTAAACATTCTTGTAGCAATTAAATAAACCAAAAGACAAGTTAAAACACCTAAAAAAGACTGTAGCAACCTTATAACTATGATGCTTGTCTTTTCCGCCCCAAAGAACCTATAAACCAGGGCAAGAAAAAATGGATAAAGTGGTGGATCCTGAGCGTCAGCTATACCTTCTTCCCTTCCATATTTATGTGTATTAATAAGATTTACTGCTATACCCCTATAAACACCAGCGTCTGATTCCCATTTTTGGATAAATTCTAATGGCAAATTCAAAACAAATCCTATCCTTAGGATTAAGGCGAGAAAGAGGATAGCAATTAGAATATGTGTATTTTTCTTCTCACTTACCAATATCTTCTTTCTCCTTTGCTATAATCGTTCCTCTGCTAATCCAAGTTCTTATCAAGTTAAGAAAAGTTTCGGCCCGCCCAACAAAATCCCCCAATGTTCTAATAGAAATTAACTCTTTAATAAATCTTTGGGGACGAAAATAAAATTTACGATATGCAAATTTAGTCGCTTCCGTAATCTCCTCTGCTGAAAGATTAGGATAGGAAATCACATCGCTCATTCCATGAAAGTATCTCCGCCAATCATAAGAAGTTAACCAACCGTTCTCCTCAGCCATTTTAAAAAATTCTGTACCAGGAAAAGGTGTAGCTGCAAAGAAGTGAACATAATCTGGCTTTGATTTCAAAGCAAAATTTAATGTCTTTCTAATGCTTTCTTGCGTTTCCCCAGGTAAGCCAACCATAAAATAACATAGAGATTTTATTCCTACTTTTTTGCATATTTCTATGGCTTCTCTACCCTGATCAACAGTTGTTCCTTTCTTTGCTTGTTTCAAAATTAAATCCGAACCCGACTCAGTTCCGAAAGCAACTAGCCAGCAGCCGGCCTCTTTCATCGCTTTGGCAGTTTCGTAGGAAAAATTATCCACTCGACTGTTGCACATCCATTTTATTTTCAGGTTTTCTTTCTTTAACTCCTGGCATATCTCTACCACATGCTTTTCTCGGACGTTGAAGGTATCAGAACTGAAAAAGAAGTTAGATATATTGAATTTTTTTATCACTTCCTTTATTTCGGCTACAATATTTTCAGCTGAGCGCACACGCCAGCGGGGACCATAATAAGGAATGGAAGTACAGTAGATACATCTATATGGGCATCCCCGACTGGTCTTCAAAAGGGTAAAAGGGTCTTTTGCAATTGGTAGCAAATATTTCTCATTGCTTAGCAGGTCCCGGGCTGGAAATGGTAAAATATCAAGATTAAAAATTGGAGGTCTATCAGGATTATGACATATTTGCCCATTTTGAAAATAATCTAAACCTTGAATATTCTTAAAATCCCTCTTCCCATCTTTTATATATCTGCACAACTCTAAGGATGTAAATTCAGGTTCACCTCTTATCGCAAATTCTACATTCATATTTAATATGTCCCGGGGTCTTGCCGTAGCATGAACACCAAAAAAAACAATTTCTACTTTTGGTAACAAACCTTTGATTATTTTTGCTCCTTCCAAGTCGTCATATATAGTGGGGGTAGTATTCTGAACAATTACAAGGTCGGGGCTTTCTTCCACTACGGCCTCGACCATATCCTCAAACGTATGGTCGAGAATCACAGAATCTATAATCTTCACTTCAATACCTTCTCTTCTTAATACAGCTGCTATATAGGCCAAGGCTATCGGAGGCCATATTCCCACCAGTAACTTTACCTGGCACCTTTCGGAGCGCAATACTTTCTCACCAGACATTAAAGTAGGATTCAACAATATAACCTTCATTATTTTTCCTTATTCATCATTACTAATTATTTCACAATTTTTACTATATAATATTCTACCGAAGTTTTCCTTTACATCATTTTCTAAGGCAAAGACTACTCGCAAAAGGGCGAAGGTCCCCATAATTAAGTTAATAAGTACGTCGGGCAATTTGGTTCGGGGACGATAGTAAATAATCTGAGTAGGAAAATTGTTGTCAATTTTATATTTTAACCTTGCCGTAATTATGCCTATCTCTTGGGCACAACTATATTTGAACCCTGTATAGTATTTCAAGAGTGAAGGAATTACTCTTATTTTAATAAATCTGAGACCACATTCAATGTCATTATACTTGAAACCACTCAACAGGCTTCCAATTGTAGAAATTATAGGATTCCCTAATCTTTTATACCAAGGATAAGGAGATAAATCTCTTTCAGCAAGGAGAACGTCTAAATTTTTTCTATTCATATATTCTATTGCCTCTGGGATATCACCTGCTTTGTGCTGTCCATCAGCATCTATATTTACAAGTATGTCGTTTAAACTGATGCGCTTCTCATCTAACAATCTTATAAGATAGAAAAAAGAGACTTTTAAAGCGTAAGCCATTCCTTTATTCCTTCTCAATGTTAAAAGATGCACATTCTTTTTTCCTTTCATCCATTCAAGAATTCTTTGTTTTGAAGAATCAGTAGAGCCATCGTCTATAATGACCATTTTATCAACATATTTCACTGTTTCTTCTAAAACCTTAATAACAGTGTCTGTTTCATTATAGACTGGCAAAATCAATATTTTGTTCATTTTATTTCTTGAACAGCATCTTCAGGATAGTAAGAATATTATAAAACATTCTTACAGGGTCTTTAGTCAATAGTCTTAAATGAGAGAAAATAATGTTGGGTCTTAGGTAAAATTCCCTGAGAGCTTTTCTTGAATAATATTCTATATCCCTCTTAGTTAAACTAAAAGGAACGAAAACAGTCTGTAACAAGTTCATTTTTTCCCAATCATTATCGAATTTTCCATATTTATTGGCAATTTTATTTATTTCTGATCCGGGAAAGGGAGTAAATTTATTAATATCAAAATCGTCCAAATCTATTCTCTTGGCAAATCTGATAGTCTCTTCGATAGTTTCTTTTGTCTCTAAGGGGTGACCAATCATAAAAAATCCCTTAGTTTTGATTCCTGCTTTTCTAGTCCACAAGAGAGCATTTTGAATTTGTTCTAAATTGATCCCTTTTTTGATAAAATCCAAAATTCTTTGAGAGCCGCTTTCAATACCATAGCCAATTTGCCAGCAGCCAGCTTTTCTCATCAGTTTCAAAATTTGGGGATTCACTGCATCCACCCTTCCCAGGCAAGACCAACTTAAGTCCAATCGTTCTTCAATTAACATTTGGCATATCTTTTTTAGCCTCTTTTGAAAAATAAGAAAAGTATCATCTTCAATTAAAATCTCCCTCACCCCAAATTCATAATAAAGATGTTTTATCATTTTCATTACGTACTCCGCACTATGAGGACGACAAAAATTTCCAAAAACAGAACGGTCACAGAATATACATTTGTGAGGGCAGCCTCTTGCGGTAACTATATTTGCTGCTGGCAGGTGCTCAAAACGATGTAAGGGTGGTTTATATCTCTGAGGAAAATCCGTTAATAAGTCCCAAGCAGGTATGGGCAAAGTATCCAAATTCTTAATCCGGCATCTACTGGCTGTAATTTTTGGTGAGTTTTCACCATTAATTACTAAGCCAGACACTTGCTTTAAATTTCCATTATTTTCCAAGGCGTTGAGCAATTCCACAAGTGTTTCCTCCCCTTCACCTATGACCCCGATATCAAATTGAGGAAATTTATTCATTGTTTCTTCAGGAACAGCAGTAATATGAGGGCCACCAATAATAGTAACGATATTTCTATCTTTGTCTTTTATTTCCCTTGCCAATTCAGCTGCATGACAAATTGAAAGTGTCGTTGCTGTCAAAGCTATATATTTAGAGGAGAGAGTCGATATTTGTTTGATTACATCTTGATAACTCAAATTTAATGCTGAAGCTTCGATAATCGCTGTTTTAAACCCATTTGCCCTCGCTACTCCTGCCAAGTAGCATAAACCCAAAGAAGGCATAGTGCTCCCCGCGAGTGCTAAGGTTCCATACCTTTCTTCCATCCTAATTGGAGGATTTATAAATACTACGTTCAACATTTAGTTTCACCATTAATAAACATCCGGCGCCATACTTCAAAATACTTATCCCTAATAGCTCAAATCCTGCAGCGTCGCTAACAGGAACATCCCCTTTTAAATAAAAGGCATACGAAATTCTCAAGAAACTTGCCAATAAAAATAAGAGTAATAAGAACAAATATTCTTTGATTACTAATTTACCAACAATAATTTTTTCAAAATCCTTTACCATTCGTACACTCACAAAGAATGTCTATCCAAAAAACGATATTTTATAAGAGTCCATATTGCTTGCAATCCGTCCCTAAACCTTATCTTCTTTCCCTGTTCCATAGACCTCGGATAATAATGTATGGGAACTTCGTAGATTTTGATACCTCTTTTCAATATCTTAGCCGTGACTTCAGGACAAAACTCAAACTTCTTACAGTCCAGCTTTATACTTTTCAAGATGTCAGCTCTGAACACTTTATAACAAGTTGGCTCATCCGTAATGTTTGAGCGATACAGTAGATTTGTTAACCAGCTCAAGAACCGGCCTCCCATAGCGTAGCGATAGTAAGACCGTTTGTTTTCTTTAAGAAGTTCTCTGGAGCCGTACACGACATCTGCTTTCCCCTCGATAATGGGACGGATCAATTCATAATAATCTTCCGGCTCATATTCCAAATCAGCGTCCTGAATAACTATGATATCTCCAGTCACATACTTTATTGCTGTCCTTATCGCCATGCCTTTCCCCATATTTTTCCTATGATAGATAACCCTAATATTGTTATTGTTATCGATCTTTCTTAATGTCTCTCGCGTGCCATCTTTCGAGCAATCATCCACAATTATGAGTTCTTTGTCTATTTTTACATTCATTACCTTGCGTACGATTCCCATTATGTTGTCTTCTTCATTATAAACTGGCATAATAACTGATAACTTCATACCTTATTCCTTCTGGCAAATGAAAAGTAAGCTGAGTCCGACGGGAGGCGCAAACAGCCTTTCCCAGGAAGTAAAAAAAGGCACAAGCTTATCAAAGAATACCATCTGCTTCGGAGGATGCACTGATTTCTTCAGAATCTTGCCATGTAGAAACCATGGAATAATTCCAAAGAAATTCGCATATCCTGCCTTTTCAACAGTAAAACCGACCTTTTTTAATTTGTTCGTTAATTCATTTCTAGTATACCTCCGATAATGAGAATCAGCACGGTCAACCGTTCCATGAAGAATCTTAAGTGCGGGCACAAACAAAATTAGCCGACCACGCGGGTTCAGCAATTGATGACATTGCTCGAGTGTTTGAAGGTCATCTCTTATGTGTTCAAGTACATTTATGCAGACAATAGTATCAAAATTGAACTTTTCTAACTCATCCACTTTCTTGTCCGATATGTCCCATTCAACGATTATCAGATTTGTGTGGCCAGAGAATTTAGATTTCATAATTTCTATACATTCAGGTAAAATATCAATGGCAACTACTGTTTCATAATCAAGAAAAAATTGGGTCATATTTCCAATACCGCAACCAATCTCCAATATCCTTTTTCCAATAAACGGCTTAATCAGTTTATATATCCAATTATTGTAATTGACAGTCTTCGCCATTCTATCCAAATTCTGTATCGCCTGCCACATTTCTCCGAACTCGCTTTGTTTCATCTTACTTTGATTTTCATCTCTATAATTTTCTTATTAACTGCTATTAGACACACCGAAGTAAAAATAAAAACATAAGGTAAGGCTGGAACATGGTAACGAGGTATTGTGACCAAGAAAATATGACCTGTAAAATAACAGATCAATAATAATGGAATTATGAAAGACTTCCATTGTCGTCTAACTAACAAAGCTCCTATAAACCCTAAAATGAGCAGAAGAGTGTGTAGAGATAGAAGGCAAAATTTTACAAAAAGCGGGAAATATTGACGCTCTCGCAGATACCAAGAATTTGGCTTGTCAATGCCAAATACACTGCTATGACTGGTCACCCAATACCTGGGAAATTTTCTTATGGACATAACAAAATATGTAATGGGATTATCCTTGATATTGTTCAACCCTTCTTTAAATAATCTCTTATCCAATTCTATAGGTGAATATTCCTCTCTCATGCTTCTTAGCGGCTCTGTATCTGCCCCCTGATATTTGCCTTCCCAGGCCACATAAGTCCCCACCCAGAGCGTCTGTCCTCCTCCTGTTGCAACAGGGAGAAGGCTATCAAATCGATAATAATTGCGAATTGTCCAGGGAGTTATTAGAACAATCATCATTATAAGAACAATTGAAAAGTGGACGATTGCTCTAAAATTTGACCCGTAAACAATCCATACTGCTATTAAAAGAAAAAATGGAAACAATATCATTGTCGACCGACACAGAGTTGCTATTGCCAGAAGCGCGCCACTAATTGCATAAAGTTTGCTTGATCTGTTCCTTACTGCTTTCACCAAAAACAATATTGCAATGGACAAAAGAAAGGTAAACAAAGTTTCTGTTAGAAGTAAACCAGTATATCCAATCAGAACTGGATACAAGGCCACAACCAGGGAAGTAACCCTGCCCACCCTCTCATCGAAAATCTCTTTTCCAATCCAGTAGATAACCAGGCAAGTTAAAGCGCCAATTGCCGCTTGTACCAATCTTACCGCCAAATAGCTGTGTCCAAACAAGAGATAAATGAAACTTATGAAAAATGGGTAAACTGGCGGCCTCTCTGGCGTTGGCACACCAGGTCCCAGGGAAAAACCATTACCAGAGACTAAATTCCAGCCGATGGTGTCGTATTGCAAAGCATCGCTATGTACTTCTAACTGTGGGAAAAATAGCACATACGTTATCCTTAAGATTAATGCAAGTATGAAAATGAAAATTAGATACTTCCTGTCCTTAGCCATGTCAAAGAAGTTTACTATTCAGATAAATCCCCGTATTGCAGAAAAAACCTTGCCCGCGGCGCCCAAAGGTCAATGCAAAGGTACTTGCTCTCTCATATTTTTCCGTGAACTTCATATCCATTTGATAACAAAAATTCTGGCAAGTATTAACCTCCTGTTATCGAGTCCGTGTAATCAGTGCGTTCTTCATACCACAATATCCCCGTCAATAAAGACTCTATGCCATAATTCTAACATAAAAAGAGCCCATAGGCGATAGCCATGGTCTCGCTTTCCCAAGATATGCTCTTGAAATAATGCCTCCACTTGTTTCATATCAAAATAACCTCTTTTCGCTTTGGGAGAAAAGACAATTTCTCTGAAATACTCCTCCCATTGATGACGCAACCATTCTCCAACAGGAATGCCAAATCCCTGTTTAGAACGATGCAGAATTTCAGGAGGAAGTAAATCTTGAAAAGCCCTTTTTAGTATAAACTTTTGAGAAAAAATCTTCATTTTCCATGAAGACGGAAGGCTGGAAGTAAATTCAAGTATGCGATAATCCAGAAATGGAGACCGCGCCTCAAGCGAATTCGCCATTGTAGCCACATCCATCTTTATAAGCAAATCCTCTGGAAGATAGGCATTGATATCAGTATAAAGAGCTCTGTCAATAACCCCGTTTGCTGGCGCCTGCTCAAATAGATTCACGAGATATTCATAAGTATCAATATCTGAAAATCTTTTTTTCATCTCGTCAGAATAAATCCGTTGTTTTAAAAAATCATCAAAGTAACAATGCCAGATAATATTCTTACGAGAAGAAGATTCATTTAATGCAAACAAAAATCGTTTTACGTAACGAATGGGCCGCCTCTGAGATGAGTCAATATCAGGAATCAAATTCAAAAATTCCGAAAATAATCTATGCGGAATTATTTGAAACGGCAAACCCACAAGAGTAAAATTCCTTAAGCCAGAATATCTGGGATAACCCGCAAAATTCTCATCCCCTCCGTCTCCATTTAAGGCAACTTTTACATATTCACGTGTTATCTTAGCGACATAAAAACTTGGTAGGGCTGAGCTATCAGCGTAAGGTTGGTCATAATGCCAGACAATCTTAGGTAAAATATCAATATAATCGGGTTTAACAATAAATTCATGATGGTCACATCCGAATTTTTTCGCAAGTATTCTGGCATATTCCAATTCTGAAAATTCTTCTTCTTCAAATCCAATAGAAAATGTTTTTACCGGCTGAGATGATAATTGACTCATCAATCCCACAATTATGGAAGAATCGTGCCCGCCAGAAAGAAACGCACCCAAAGGAACGTCGGCGATCATCCTGATTCTAACAGCATCTCTCAAGAGCGACCCGATTTTCTCCTTTGCTTCATGAAAGGGCAGATCTGTCTTGCGCGTGAAATTTAGTGACCAGTACTTGCAGCTTTTTATCCCGCCCTGTGAATCAATAACCATAAATGTTGCAGGTGGAAGACGGAAAACATCTTTAAATATCGTCATAGGCGAAGGAATATATTGATATGTTAAATAATAATGGATTGCCATTAGATTGATTTCTTTCTTAAATTCCGGTATTACCAGCAATGACTTTATCTCCGAAGCAAAATAAAAATTATTACCAATTCTTGTATAGTACAGAGGCTTCTTTCCAACTCGATCCCTGGCAATGAAGAGGCAGTGTTTATTTCCATCCCACAGGGCAAAGGCAAACATTCCATTCATATATTTGAGGCAGGAAGTTCCATAAAGCTCATACAGATGTACAAGCACTTCTGTATCGCTCTTTGTGCAAAAACTATGGCCCCTTTGCTTAAGATTATCCCGAAGTTCCTGGAAGTTGTAAATCTCACCATTTGATATGACCCATATCGACTTATCCTCATTATGGATTGGCTGGTGCCCTGTTTCCAAATCAATAACACTCAGCCGTCTTATCCCCATCGCCAGGGTGCATTTTGTGTCATTTTGCATCCTGTATTTTGCATTGATATAGTATCCCTCTTCATCCGGTCCCCGATGAATTAGTTGATTGTTCATGTTCGTCAATAGTTCGTCAGATACTGGCTCACCATTAAAATTTAATATTCCACAAATTCCACACATTATTCGACCCTACCCTTATAGTTGTTACCCATCCTGCCCAATGTAAATTCTTCCTTTACTTTCTTATAAGCATTTCTTATCAGAATTCTATCATAACCTTCATAGTTAAGCAATTTAATCACATCCCCAGCGCCTTTTTATTAAAGAAAAGCTTTTAACTTCTCCCATTACTTCAATTAAGAAATCATAGTTTTCCCATTTCTGTAATCCCCACCGGTAAGCAAACAACTTTGGAGATTGATCTCATATTCATCTTCTAATTTTTTATCCTTTTTTAAATCCACCCCTTTGGAGATTATTTCAATTCCACGTTCTGGAATATCAAAATATTTACACAAATCTTTCTTAACATTAATTATATGAGGCTGGGATTATTTTCTCTGTTTTCGCATAAAGTACTGAATTTTTTTATTTTGGAAAAGAATCTCCTTTTATATCTATCTCTGACAGAATTCCTTCACTTGCCAAAATATCCGTTTTGGTAAGAATCCTACTAAAATAAAAATCAAATTTGCACCCCACATAACAAAAAGAATTCTCATTTAATTTGTGAATAAAATTTCATATCGACCTAACTTTCTTAAAAATATCAAGTAACTTAGGCAAGTTGGTTTTAATTGAATATTTCTCTACCACAGTTCTTCGCGCCGCTTTCCCTAATTGTTTTCTCAGTCCTTCATTCTCAATTAATTTTGACAATTTTTCAATCCACTCCTCCTCCGTAGCCGCAAGAAACCCATTTATTCCATCCTGGACAATTTCTTTGTTTACTCCTACGGGCGAAATAACAACAGGTATGCCACAAGCCATACAAATAAGAGCCTTTACACCACATTTTCCCCTTGTCCATTCATTACCAACAAGTGGCATAATCCCGATATCAAAACTCTGTAGGTCTTCCAACTCCTTTTTGGCATGCCACCTATGCCGGACAACATTCAAACCATTTAAAAAACTGGGGCCTGGTGGAAAGTTGCTCACCACTTTAAGTTCAAATTCGTATCTCTTTGAGAGCTGTCTTAAGGGTCGAGATAAAATCTCCAAATTGGGTAGGTTACTTGAAGTGCCCATCCAGCCAATGGTGATTTTCGCCCCGGTCCTCCTGGTTACGGGACAATACTTACCCGTGTCTACACTCGTCGGAATAACTTCTACTCGAGAGTTGTACCTTTGAGCGTATTCCCCCAGGTATGAATTACCTACGATGACAAGATCGCTCAACCCAATAAGCTTGGATATCTTTTGATGGTTATTGACAAAAATGGCATCATCGAAATCAAAGATAATTTTCTTACTTAATTTCCTTAATAGGCACTCTAAAAACGGCGGGCCCTTCCAGGTCAGGAGGTCCCTCTGTAAAAAAACTACATCGTAAAGAGGAGCTCTCATAACCCTCCACAACCCGTTTGCAACTTTCAAAGCAAAATAAAGGTAAGCGGCCAAACGTCCAATTATTCTTTTTTTGTGCCAGCCAGGGAGATAGTATTTTTGTGGCCAAGACCGCAAAACAGAACATTTTATCCCTGCTTTCCTTATGTAATCTATACACTGACCAACTCGGAACCTACTTGCCGGAACATCTTTACCTTCTATCAGAAATAAGACTTTTAACTTTCTTTTTCTCTTCATTTTACTCCGGTTCTTCTGAAAAAATATGTTCTATATATTTAAAGGAGACCCTCCGCCTCCTTTGAATTTTCACAAAATGTCTGCGTGTACGGATTTTCCAATACTTGCTCTACCACATCCTCATCACTCAGTTTCAGCATATGCTTTATACAAATTACCCCCAGTATCAGTTGCCCATCTAATTTAGGTCTGCCTCCATTTGAAAAATATTTCGCACATTCTGCCTCCATCTCCTCCCATGGTTCCAATTCACCTCGTTAGATGTTTACTATCTAACGGGGTGAACTCAGTTTTAACCACCTGTCGCTCTCCTTTAACTTCCCTCCATACGACATCAATTCCTTGAAAAGTTCCAGTCTCCTTTTATCTTTTTTCTTGTACACCCCGTTAGAAATTTCCAGGTTAAAATTCACAATTTTTTCGTAATCTACCCATCATATCTGCTAAATTTATAACCGGGTACATTCCAGGCCTCCCACTCCGGCAAAATTGTACGCTTTTTCTGGGGTATCCGCCATTTTCCTTGCCCCGTTAGATAGAAAATACCTAACGGGGCAAGCCATTTTGCTTTTTTCAGGAAGCCCTAATATATTTGCAGAAGACTTCTTCTAACTTATCAACGGATTTATCCCAAGTAAATTGTTGGATATAATTGTATCCATTTAAAGCGATTTGTTTACGTTTAACTGGGTTTTCCACTAATTCCCGAATATATTTTGTCATTGTATCAACATCTCTTGGTTCACATACTAAAGCAGTTTGACCAGGAATAGTATATTCGGGAACTGCTCCCACATTTGTGGTAACAACAGAACACTGACAAGCCATTGCTTCCATCGGAGGCAACCCAAATCCCTCGCAGTGACTAGGAAAAACAAAAATATCACATGAATTATAAATTCTCCTTAATCGTTCCTTTACTGGATTCAGATGAAATTCAACATCCTCTGGAAGTTTGTTTGTATCTGGCGAAGGACCAAACATTACTAACTGGAGTGAAGGATATTGTTCTTTAACAATCTGGAAAGCTTTGATACCGTCTTCAATTCCTTTCCATTTTATATTCCGATACGGGAGTAACACTCTTATATTACCAGAATTACTCACTTTCTCCGGATAAAATTCTTCAAAATTTAACCCATTGGGGATTACCGAATCTACCTTTGCTCCTATATTTTCTAACATGCATTTTAGCCAATTTGAGATTACAATATTATCCTGACCCAGTCGGTAGGCCTGGTCAACCTTTTCTTTAGGTCCTCCCCAAATTTCGTAATGCTGAACCAGATAAAACTTTTTGCCTATTTTAGAACTATATTTACTCATCCACCAAGCAAGCTCCCACCAGGTAACCACGGTAATATCAGCTTCTGGAATATATCTCTCCGCTGGAGTAGGTACCTCTAATACACTTACCATAGTATCAAGATCAAACCAATCTATCCGATTAAACGACTTCTTAGGAGTAATAGCTCTCTTAATGAGAGCTTCAATAAGACCAATATTATACCTTCCTCTGAATGAAAGGGATGTTCTTTTTGCGTATATTATTCTAACTTCATGTCCCCGTTCAGTAAGGCGATTGGCATATTCAAAAATAACTTTTACACCACCGCATATGCCAAGACTACCTAAAATAAAATTTATCTTCATCGTAATTTTCTTTTTATTCGTTCTATAATAAGTTTTGGGTGTCTAATCTTAAAAAACAATTCCGGATAGCCACAGGCAGCTCTACTATACCCAAAGCCCCATGAGTTTAAGCACCCTTGACAATCTTTTACTATTCTCCGAGCCTTTTTAGCATCCTCACTTACCCATATTTCACTGGGCGGTCTTTCCCTAACATTTCCAACCTTTACATCCCACACATTCAAACATGGTACTATATCTCCATTACATTTCAACACTATAAACTTATACATCGCCAGGCAGGGAAATCTAATAGATTTTCCCTTTAACCAATCAAGCCATTTCTCGTTAAGAATACTGTATGGCAAAGATTTGATAATACGACGCATTTCTACTTGCTGAGAAACATCAGAAAGGTTCACTAAACTACTGCCAATATTTCCATAGAAGGAAGATTCATTAAACCATTGAACCGTCAAAGGAATTTTGAGTTTTTCGGCATAATCCCTCACTTTATCAAAAGATTCCAAAGTGAGTTTTGAAAGAACAAATCCAATAGAAATATCAAGAGGATAGGGCTGGTCCCTAAGCTTAACTAATTCTAATAATAACCAGTTAGTTTTTTGAAAATTACCAGGTGTGCCTCTAATCAAATCATGTTTTTCCCCAATAGCATCCAATGAAACCCCTATTCCCACATGAATATTCTTCTGCAAGAGCCTTTTAACAACTTGAAGAACTCTTTCAGCTAAGATGCCATTTGTGCTTAAATGTACCATTATGTTCGGGAAAATCTTATACTGACTTATTAATATTTCTTCTATATCTTCTCTTAAAATTGGCTCTCCGCCTGACACTATGAGCCACTTCAGGTCCCTAAATAGTGGATCGCGAAGGGTCTGCTCTATCTCATAAACAGTCAGATGATTATCTGTAGATTTTCTCCTCCAGATGGCACAGTGTGTACAATGAGAATTACATCGGTCGGTTACCTCAAACCAAATCATCTCTGGTTTAAGCATTTTAATCATTTCTCTTTTACGCAAATAGAGATCTCTCACCCCTGCAATGTTGCGTTTTATCAGTTTAATTATCCCCATTTTACTTTGCTACTAACTTAATTACCATTACCCCATTTTTTTTTCTGAAAATTTTTCCAACCAAGAAGAAAACAGCTGCTGGAAACTTAGTAAATAAATAATCAATAAATAAATATGGCACTAATTTATATATAAAACCAAACAACCTTACCCGTCTTATAATTTTTTCAGTAAACATTCTACATAATTCTTGAAAATGTATATATTGGTCAGTGTAATAAATGGAGGCAATTTCAAAGTTTATTTTCCGAAATAATTTGGAAACTGAGATAACATCCCAACGAGTTAAGTGGTAGGGTGGGAAATCCCATTCATATAGATTAACCCACATCCGTTGGCGAGAAGGCGTGCTTAAAATAATTCGCCCATTCGGCTTCAATACATTTTTCACACTCCGGATAAACTTTAACGGGTTGTCTAAATGTTCAATCGTTTCAAAAAAGACAACTAGATCAAATCTTGGTAGATGCGGCTGAAGAAAGAAATCTTCAAAAGACATTGCGTAAATATTCTTCAACTTAAAATACTGCCCTGCAACTTCAATATCAATTTTATCTAAATCAACACCCCAAATCTCACCGCCACGCTTTTCAACTTCGTACAACAACTCACCTGTGCCACAACCGACCTCCAAAACTTTAATGCTTGGTGAAAACACAGAATACAACTCAAGAAACTTCTTATGATAACCTCTATAGATTTGTGGTTTTTTCGGACGATATTTTTCCTGAGCCTCATACCACTGTTGACCCGGATTCTTAAAAGGCAACCAAAACTGAACATTACATTTTAAGCATTCATAAAGAGAGAAGTTTCCATCTTTAGATTGATAATCAGTAACAAATTTACACTCGCTTAACTCTAAGCACACCGGACAAATTTTAGGAAATTGGTGAAATGGCATTTTTTCAATGTACCTTAGTATAGAATAGGTCTCATTTTGGTTTTTGAAAGTAGATTGCCCCGAAATCGGTCGCAATCAATTCTAGCTTTAAATTTCTCTTCTCAATAAATTGGTCAACTGCTTTCTTACAACCCATCCAGTAATGATAGCCATTGACAAAAGTAAATCCACACGGAGTGATGCTATCATAAAGTTCTTCCAGACATATCCTTATAGACTCATACCAATCGCAGTCTAAGTGTAAAAGTGCGATGTTGCCAACATCCTTTTTCACGTGAGGGATAGTATCGTGAAACCATCCCTTTACAAAATGAATTCTATTCTTGTTTAATTTGAGTTTTTTAAAAATCAGCTCTTTGGCTTTTTCTTCAGAACCAAATAGTAGTCTCTCTTGGGCTGTTTCTCCCTTAAATGAAATATCGTCTTTCGTTAATAATGTGGTTATTTCCTCGCTCCAACTATCAAAAAGCCAAAAATGTCTATTCTTGTTATCTTTAACTGCTGCAGCAACTATTCCAGCACTTCCCCCATTCCACACCCCACATTCCACAAAATTCCCATCGATTCCTTCCCTTTCCAAATAGGTGTTGGCTATTTCATAGAGCTTTGATAGTTTTTGATAGCACATTGGTGTATACGAGTAAGGCCTGACGGCGAGAATTAACCTTATTTTCTGCAAATTTGGGTAGTCGCTTAAAGGAATAGTGCGAAGAAAAGGTAAAGGTGACTTGTTGTACCATCTTATAATTGTTTGACTTCTTTTCATTAGTCTCTTAATATTTTCCATGCCGTACGTTGCAATTCTAAATAATATCTTCATAACAATCTCCTTAGGACATATCTATTTGTCAGGGCTTTGTCAAAATCGTCTAAGTAATTTGATGTCCAAATAATCAAACCAGTCAGCACTAGATATAAAAATCCCGTTCCAATAAGGGTACCCCAACCCATTTGTCCTATTCGCTTAATAACCACTAAATAACCGATTACTAATGGTATCATACAGGCGATGAAAGGCTTGAACAATATTTTCTGGACCAGTTCTAAGAGAGATAGATTCATCACCTGATGCAGTTTAAGGATAAAATAAATAGCAGAGACAGTCAGTGAAGTCGTTGTTCCGATAACCACTCCAAAATAACCTATCTTAATTACTAAACTTATACTTAAAACTAAATTAATGATAACCGCAATGACAGCACCCCACATCGCATACTGTGGTTTACCAAGTCCATTTAAGATGAACGCTCCGGGGGCCGTCATGATGTTGAAAAAAAAACCTACCATAAGAATTTGAAGAGTTAAGACAGACCTTTCAAATCCTCCCCCCAACCATAAACTTATAAATGGCTTGGCTAACAAGATAACCACTGCAGTAAGGGGCAAGATTACTAAAGTCGTATATTTCATAGAACGAAAATATAAGTTATTCAGTAATGCTGTATCAGATTTAGCATCTAATTCAGATGCAGCGGGTAAGATGGCCGAAGTTAACAATACCGGTATCTCTCTGATTTTAGCAGATAAATTGCTAGCCACTGCATAATAGGTAACATAGCCAACATTTAAGAAAGACGCTAAAAGAATTTTATCCAGTTGCCCTTGAATCCAACTGCCAATTACAGTTATTTGTAATTTATATCCAAACAGAAACAGTTTCCTAAACATTTTTTTGCTAAACAAGAAAGGGTCAAACCTTAACCCCTTTAGTATTTTATGAGCAATAGCAACATTTACAATAATCGTAAGGATAAGTATTAACGCATTATTGACAATTAATCCCGACAAACCATAACCCATTTCTAAGAAGAAGATTGTGCCGATAATACTCGGGAGAGATAGAATTATGGCGATGCGATTAGAAATATCCATCCGTTGCAAACCCTCTTGAATCGCCCCAAAAGGACTGAAAGCATTGGAGACCACAAAAATAATTATTCCCAATAAAAAAACAAACCGCGCTTCCTGATATAAATGAAGCGGAATATTAAAGAAACGAAGTATGGAATCAATAACCAAAAATCCAATGAAACTAATCAGGACAGCTAATAAAGCATAAAAAACAAAACCAGTACTAACGACTTGGTTTATCTTTTCTGTCTCCTTTTTGGTATAATATTCCGCAATATATTTGACGAAGGAAGTTTTGATACCGAAATCCAATAGTCCGAAGTAAGTGGTTAAAACCCCGACAATAACCCAGATACCAAAACGATCAACACCAATATGTTTGATGATATAAGGGATTAGGATAAGGCCGACTAATATCCCCCAAAAACGGCCTACAATGTTAAAAATAGTATTACGCACTATTTTCTGAGATATACTTTCTTCCATCTTCCACCAAAAAACCTTGCTATTACCAATTTTAAATCTTTCTATATTTTACTATTTTATGTAAAGACAAAAAAGAATTTAAGAATAAATATATTGAGTAAATCACTTTGCTTTTTCTTAAATAGCTTTTAACTGGTCTCAGGTGGTACCGAAATACAAACCATAAGCGTGAAATTTTATGACCCATCTTCAAAATCAATCTTAAATAACCATGATAATTTTTAATGGCCTTCAAATTACTTCTTCGTTTTAATATATTAAAAAAATAGTTATATAAAAAAATAAGCCTTCTTGTATCTACTGCCGAATGATTAAATTTATTCGTTGTTTCAAAATCTTCTCCTCCCCAGTTCATTCTATCCATTTCTTCAACCTTTATCTGTGGATTAATCTGATTCCAGAGTTTTGTTCCCGGTATCGGCATAGCTATTGAAAGTATATAAGCATCCGCGTTTAATTCTTTTGCCAGATAAAATGTCTCAAACATCTCAGATTCAGATTCAGTCGGGAATCCCATCATAATGTTGATAAATGTTCTAAATTTATACTTTTTACAGAGTTTGAAAGCTTTTCTTGTCTGTTCTACAGTTGTCCCTTTTTTTATTATTTTTAAAATTCTGTTGGAGCCAGATTCAACCCCAAAATCCATCTGGATACAGCCACTTCTTTTCATAATTTTCAAAAGTTCTTCATCAATAGTATCCACCCGAGAAAAACAACTCCACAGCATGTTTAATCCTTTCATTACATCACAAATACCAAGGACATGTTTTTTATTCAGAAGAAATGTATCATCGCAAAAGAAAATCCCCTCTACCCCATATTTCTCCTTTAGAAACCTAATTTCATTATAAACATTTTCAGGAGAACGATACCGAACCTTTTTCCCATGAACAACGGAAGCACCGCAGAATGTACATCCAAAAGGACACCCTCTTGAGGTCATAACAAAAACTCCTTTTAGTGGAAAGCCTCTTATCACCCATTCATGCATGGAATTATATTGCTCCATGTTAATTTTTTCATAAGCTGGTCTGGGGATAGAATCTAAATTGTCAATTAAAGGCTGGGGAGGATTATGGATAATCTTGCCATTACGGATATAGGAAACTCCCAGTACATTTTCAGGTTCATTTCCTTCCTCTATGGACTTCACCAAATTTAAGGCGATTTTCTCTCCTTCTCCACGGACTACAAAATCTATAATACCCTCTTTAAGGAAAATCTCAGGAGAGGTTGTAGGGGCTGGTCCTCCTACCATAATTTTTAACTCAGGAAATTCTTTCTTAACTTTTTTGGTAAAACAAAGTAAATAATTAATTTCATTAAGGGCACAGGTTATTCCCAGTAAATGTAATTTAAATTCTCCAATTTTATTCAAAACCATTTTTTCTGTTTCTTCAGGGTTTCTGGGAAAGTAAGATGAAATGCTCTTTTTATTAATCAAAAAATTTCTATATCCATATTTTTCAAGATAACTTGAAATATACATTATCCCTATAGGATGCCAGTGACTTTCCCATCGCTTTATTGGTTCCATCAATCCGACAATAAACTTATTCATTTTAAATGTTCTAATTGCTAATTATATCTAATAAAAACCGGAATGAAAACCGCACCAAAAGTAGATAAGACAGCGCCACTGATTAAATTACGAACTGTAATCGCAGCGTAAAAAGCGTCCATTGCTTGAGTGATACCAAATTTTGCAGCTACAAGTATCTCTTTCCCCAGGCTTAACAAATGTCCCAAGATACTGGCGATTATTAGAATCGCCGCTGCTCTCGCAATCTTCAAATTCGTGCTTTCCATTACGCCAATCCTATCTTTGATAGCCACTCTTCTGGTTTTATTCGTTTCCAATCAGAGTCTGATAAGAATTGATATATTTTTCAACAATTAACTTCATGTCATAATTCTCGACTATAGTTTGCCTTGCTTTTTCCGCTAATTTTCTCCTGAGCTCCGGGGCCTTTATCAAAAGTCCCAATTGCTCCTCTATCCTCGCCATATTCCCTGCTTGAAAAAGTAAACCATTAATTCCATCTTGGATTACCTCGCGATTCTCTTGAATATCAGAAGCAACAACTGGAATGCCACAGGACATTGCTTCCAAAAGTGAATTCGACATCCCTTCAGCAAAAGAAGGAAAGATAAAAATAGTGCTAATCTGAAGGTATTCATTGACATTATCAACCTGACCGGTGAATCTTATAGAGTCAGTAATTTTTAATTCCTTTGCCAGATTAATCAAGTTATCTTTCTGGGAACCATCGCCTACAACAAGTAGGTAACTTCCTTCCTTAACTTTTATGACTCTCTGCCAAGCTTTAAGCAATACTGCCAGTCCTTTCCCCGACTCCAGCCTCCCTACGTAAATCACGATTGGCCGTGACGGAAGGTTAAAGCGCCTCCTCAAATTTTCTTTTTGCAGGTCAATCACCGGATGAAAAAGAGTTATATCTACGCCATTGGGAATTTTTACCACCTTCCTTTTAGCAAATCCATAATTTATTAGTTCCCTCTTCACTTCTTCACTGGGACAAATGAGAACATCAGCATATTTCATTAGGAATTTAAGCTTTGCCCTTCCAAGAAAAGTTCTATGGGAAACCCGAATATCTCCTGTTCTGCCTGCGCCTGCGAATTTCACGATAACCTTCTTTCTTAGCACTTTGCCGGCAATTGTTGCTGTAATTCCCGGGGAAGATGCCAAATGGGCATGAATAATCTGGTATCTCTGCCGATTCTTAATTAGAAAAAAAAATGACGAAAACATAAATGACAAGGAAGCGACAGTCCCTGAACCTAGGGTAAATAATCTATAAACCGGAACTCCGTATATCTTCTCAAAACTTTTCAGCCCCCTCACTCTTTCAGTAATAACAAAGGAATCCACATTTTGAGCGACTAATGCCCTGGCAAGCCTCAAAGTTTGAGTCTCGGCTCCTCCCACTATGGGAGGAAAATAGGCAATAATCATGCACACTCCTATTTTCATGGACTACCTCAACTCAGCATTCTCCCTTAATGGCCCTTTTATTTGAGAAACATCCATCAGCAATGCAACCTTCCTTTCGGAAAGCCTCCCGAGGTGTCTCTATCTTTTTCAAAATTCTATTCATAGCAAAATTTTCTTGGGGATGATTTTCAAGACGGTATTGACCAGGGTTTCCATTTTCTTCACTTTTCTGAATTTTTCTTTGTAGAACTGAGCTCTCTTTTTCTCCTCTATACCAAGCCTACTTTCTATCTCAGATATGACCTTCTCAAATCTATTTATCCCCTGTTGCATTTCATTCAGCCTTTGCTGTATTCCTACTTTAAACCTGCTAATTACTATTTTCAAGGTATCAGGGTTTGCCTCGTAAAAATCTTTTCTCGAGCCCTTCACCCATACCTTTCTAACCGCACCCCACTTCTCCAATTCCCGAATATTTGTGCTTACGCTCCCCTTGCTTATTTTCAGTCTTTCAACCATATAATCGAGACAGAGTGGTTCATGGCTTAGGTAAAGCAGTGCGTATAGCTGTCCCACGGTACGGCTAAGTCCGAGCCGCCCACTCAACTGCCCAGCAATTTCTGCGAATTCATCTCTTATTTTCTCCAGTTCAGCATTTTCCATAACTTTACCACTCTGTAATAGTTGGTTCAGAACGTTTAGAATGTTCTAAATAAAGTATATCTTGGTTTTCTGGTTTTGTCAAGCTTTTTTTGCACGGTTAAAACCGTGCCTACAAAAATATAATGTACAATTTGAGATTATCCCTATAATTTTGTAGGCATAGATCCAATCTGTGCATAAGCTATCTTTCAAATGTCAGGATCGGCAGAGCAACCGTCCCGCCTTACTGCTACAAGAAATGGATGTAAGGGAAAAACAAAGCTCTGCTGCTATGTTTTGGATTAGTCCCTTACTCTGATGGTAGCTCTACTCCCGAGACGGTATCCTCTATCAGCTTAAGCTCCATCCTGTAGAGTTCATTTTGGGGATCCAGTTCTATGGCTCTTCGAATCTCATCTATTGCTAAGTCGTACCTCTTCTGGATAAAGTAGACATCAGCGAGTCCACTATGCGCGCCTGCAGAGATAGGATTCATCTCTAAGGCTTTTCTACACTCAGTAATGGCTTGAATTGGATTCCCTTCCTCCATCCAGCATCTTCCCAAGCCAACATAAACACTGGAGTAATCAAATTCAAATAATCTACTCTCATGATCTCTCTCTGAGGAGTTCGATTTGGGAAGGAGTTCTTTCAGCTTTAAGAGCTTATAGAATTCTTCCTTGGCTCTTTTGCTTTCTTCTAATCCCAAATAGCTCTCTCCCAGCCGCAAACGGGCTAATAGATAGCATGGTTCAATATCAACTACTTTTTGATATTCTATCCTTGCTTTCCCAAATTCTTTGCGGTCCAGGTAGTAGGAACCCAACAAAAAGTGGAAAAAGGGACTGTAAGGATTATACTTCACTGCCAGCTCAAATTCTCTTAAGGCGCTTACCTGATCTCCAAGCTTATGATAGATATGGCCTAACTGTTCATGGTAATCCGCTTTTGTGGGATTTAACTTTACGATCTTCTCATAAATTGACAGAATTCTATCCTGTTTATTTTCTTTCCTGTATTGGTCGGCTAACTCCTTATGATATTCAGCATTTAAAGGAACGAATTTCACGGCCTTTCTATATTCACCTTTCTCTGCATGGTGGTTTCCAAGATAGATTGCCAAAACAAGAAGGAGTAGAAGCGAGGAAATAGCGATAGATGTCACTCTTAACCACCCGGGAGCTTTGGGCTTGAAAATCGAGCCTGTTTGTTCATTAGGCGAAATCTGGCATGGGAATAGCTTCTGAGCCTCGATAACAATCTCTGCTACAAAAAAGACTAAAATATAGGTTACTGCCGGAAGGTGGAGATTAGAATAGAATAGGCCCTGGGTTAATATCACTAAGGCGCCCGCCGAGGCGGCGACTACTTCGCTTTGAGATTTTAGGGAAAGATTACTACTTAATAGTTTCTTTACTCCTTTCGCGCTTATGTAAAAAATTGAACCTAAGAGAAATAATACAATCATTCCCAGTTCAGCACCTATTTGTAAATACTCGTTATTTACAAACCTCATATATTCCCCGTAGCCAGACGGGAAATTAAAGTTTCCCGGACCCAATCCCAGGAAAGGACGTATTGAGATTATTTCCAGACCTTGACTCCAAGTTGCCATCCTCTGGAGGAAGAATTCTTTGAGATTTTCCCCTCCTATCAATTGAAAGATTCTTATCGTAGAAGGAAATATTAGAAATATTGCTATGACAGTGAAGATTACGGATACCGCCCGTTTCCTATATAGAAAAATAGTTACAAATATGACCGCAGCTAAGAGAGCAAGTAGCCCACTTAATGAGCGAGTCAAAACTAAACATATAGACATTAGAAGCGTAGATATGAGATAGAAAGCGAAGGTAACTCTATGTTCAGCGATTATACTCCTAAGGTCTATTTTGGTGCGATTTGAACCACTCCACCTTCTACAGGTTAGTAGTTCAACCATTCCCAGGGTTATTCCCACCGCTAAGTAACCCGCTAAAAAGTCTGAAGTAGGAAGAGTTGCTTTGATTTCTAAATGGAGGAATGACTGCAATAGGCCAACGGCGGCAAAAATTGAAGCGCAAACAAAGATTATTTTAAATAGATAATTCCCCATTAGTATGCCTTTATCCGATAAATGCTCAACTAACAGAAAATAGAAGAGAACGGAAGTGATTATCCTTATAAAGGAGAGAACCGAATTGTGGAGATATGTCGAATTAACTACTGAAAATAAGGAAAAGAATAGAAAGAGACAGATTGGAAAATGGAGTGAAGAGGATATATAAAATTTACTAAAAAGAGAGTCAAAGTTTCCCCTTTTTGCTAAATAGAAAATTGACAAGATGAGGATTATTGCCGGGATTAATGAACGCGAAAGTATTCCTTCTCCGCCATTAAACCAGGGGATATATAAAAAGATAAATGTTAAGCCTACACTAATTATTTTCCTCATCCATTATTAATTTTACATTCTTCTCGCCAACTCGATTATTCTTTGCCGATATTCGCCATTTTGTTTGTCGCAGGCTATAGCACATTCCATATAATGGATGGCCTTTTTATAATCATTCTTTAACTTGTACAAATAGGAGATATTAGCGTAGAACAAGGCATAATACCGCATCGGCTTAACAGCCTCTCTCAGCTCAATTATTGCTTCATCCAAATAACTTGAGATGTAAGCCACGCTCAAAAAGAAAACCAAGGGAATAAAGATTCTCTTAAGTTGAGCCGCAATGAGAACCCGTGATTCCGAAGAAGATGAAGGAAACCACAAGAGGAGAATACTATAAAGTAGGAGAGCAAAAAGAGAGAAGAGATGTAGACAAAAAGGGGACAGGCTACTTTTTAATGAAAAAGTTCCGTTGTGAAAAGTCAAGACCTACCCCTAATATAAAATATAAGGTAAAGGAGAAAAAGTAGCCTGTCCCCTTTTCTAATAGCGCATCACATGGGGGGTTAAGAATATCAGAAGTTCCAACGACCGCTTCTGTGTCTCTTTTTTCTTGAATAAGTAACCCAAAATCGGAATATCCCCTAAAACGGGCACCTGCATTGCTGTCCCTTTTTCCGTCTCACTAATTAATCCACCAACCACCACTGTCTGTCCCTCGCTTACTGTAACCTTTGTCGCTGCCTCCCGGTCTGTGGTTTGCGGTCCAGCATCAGTATAACCCACAAAATCTTTCACTGCCACGTTAACATCCAGGCTTATCTCTTTACCCATGGGGCTAACTGCAGGAGTAACATCGAGAGTAGTTCCTACCTCCAGTTGCCCTAAGGTCTCAGTGGCTCCTCCGGCAGTCATCACCGTCATCTTATACGGGATTGTATCGCCCACATGGATATGCGCTGGACGGTTATTCTCCACAACCAGGGTCGGATTAGACAATGTCCTCGTTCTTGTTTTCTTTGCCAGGGCCCTCAAAGTGAGATCAAGGTCTGCTCCACTAATTATTGTAGCTATATTCAAGGTTGCTGGCGTGCCAAAGCTAAAAGGAGAAGCCATATTTTCTATATTTCCAGTCACGGTTGTATCACCGAATCCACCACCCCCGATAAAGGTTTTAGTCACTGTCCAATCTATTCCCAGATCCACGCCTTTACTGATATCCACTTCCATAATCTTTGCCGCAATTCTTATCTGTGGCCTCTTGACATCCAGTTCCTCAATGAGTCTGGAAAGCTTCTCTATTCCTTCTGCTGTCGAAGTCACAATTAGGGCGTTGGTGACATCTGCTAAACCAACAACAGTGTACTTCTTTTCTTCTTCCGTTAACGACTTATCAATAGTATTTTTGACTTCTGAAGCATTTGTATTCTTCAGCAGAAAAGTTTTTCTATAAGTCGGCATTTTGGCTTTATCTAAAATTTTAATAACATTTTCAGAATATTGAATTGCTATCAGTCCCTTTTGTTCCAGAACAGCCTTTAGTGCCTCATCGAAGGGCACGTTCCGTAAGTGAATGTTGACCTTCCCTTCAACACCCTCAGCCAGGACAAAATTCATCTCAGTTTTCAGGGCAAAGAAGCGAGTTACTTCCGATATATCGGCATCAACGAAATCTAAACTCACTGGATCCTGACTGATTGGACCTATTACCTCCCCTATTGCCACTGCCCTTCTCTTCCTCTCCTCTACTGGCAGTTTAGCCAACCCTCTCTCCGTCTCCTCTCTTCTTATCTTCTCTACCAACCTTTTGTGCTCTTCATCCTGAATATTTGGTTCAATCTCTACCTTCTTCGTTATCTCTTCCTTTGTTATCTTTGGCCTCTTTTCTCTTTCTACTTTCGCCACTTTCGGCACTTCTTCTACTTTCTCTATCTCTTCCTTACCAAAAATAGTCAGGATAATCTGTTCTTCAGTAGCCACGGACTCATAATCAACTGGCCTTGCTAAGTCAAGAACTACCCGGGCTATCTTAACAGGTTCATTCTGGTACTGACCAGAACGGATTCTCTTAAGCAAAAGGCCGCCTACTTCTAACTCCATTTGCTTCCAGTTGTGAACTGTATTGGTCATCTCCACTACCAATCTTGGTGGATTGGTAATCTTGAAACAATGGTATTTTACAGGTCCGGTAGTGCTAATTATGATGTTCGACTTGGTTTCGCTCAGCTTCTGAACTTTCACATTGGTCAACTCCTCCCACTCAGGCACGGGGTTCTCTTCCTGGGCAACCGGTCCTGCGTTTACAATACAGAGTATCCCCAACACTAAGGCAAATACTATACTAGGAAAAAGTAGTTTCCTCATTCGATATTCCTCTCCTTAATAAAAATATCGTTCTTCTGCGGGTAGTGTAGCCCTTTCACAAATTTCAAATTTCAAATTTCAAATTACGGGGACAAGCCCCTACACTACAAATTATCATTCTTCTGTTTTCAATCTCAGCTCTTGAATGACATTATGGCTAGTAATTAGAATTACTTTATCCTTTCTGACTATGGCTGCCACACCGTCTATAATCCTATTATAATTATCTATTAGCTTGCCACGTTTGACTACATATCCCCTCCCTCCACCAGCATCGATTAGAGCATAGTGATCCCTGGACGAAGGAGAAATTATGATTCCGGTTAATTTCAATCTACTTAAGTCGATTTCTATACCTCTTTTACCGATACTTCCAATTGCTGCTGCCCTCTCGTCGGCAGGGGCAAATGGGTCTCGACTCCTCTCACCACCATATCTATACCTTTGTTGTATCTCTTCCTCTATTTTTTTGGCGGTGACAATCTCTTTCTCTTTTATGGGTTCTCTTGAAACCGGCCTTGCCCTTTTTTTGGGACAGCCATTGAGCCCTGGAAGAATTAGAATAAGAATAATTAGAAGAATTCTACTGTTCATTTACTCTTTACTTTCTCTTCTTCTTTTTCTTTAAAAGTATAAGTGTATAGTTGAAAATCTGCTGTAATGCCTTTTAGTTTTTCCCCTTCATTCTCCAGTATTGGCGTTAGGCCCAAATTCTTAACATGAAAAATTC
>Ga0315310_10000352_pt1 | contig 29587 bp, 34 predicted proteins | sample TDP5_MG_FD_203630 | JGI IMG/M metagenome (GOLD analysis project Ga0315310, IMG submission 203630) | Freshwater sediment microbial communities from Lake Towuti, South Sulawesi, Indonesia - TDP5 | ecosystem: Environmental > Aquatic > Freshwater > Lake > Sediment | place: Indonesia: South Sulawesi...
GTCCGGTGGTGTCCTCCACTCTGAGAAAGGGCGTGTAGAGTTCGGTGAGTTGTATCGAGCTTAGGAGCGGGGTGATGTCGCCTTTGAAGGCTTTATCGAGGAGTTTTCCGCAGTGTTGATGTCCTGGGTCTTCGAAGGCTAGGCAGAGGAAGATGCCTGTGTCGATGAGGCATAAGGTCAAAGTTCTTCTTGGTCCTCCGCCCTCATTTTTTCCAGTAGCTCTGTTGCAGTTATGTTTCCAAGCTTAGTTTTCGTCGTTTTTCCTATACCTCTCATACTTTGAGATGGCTTTTCTAGCGGTCTAATTACAGCTGCGTCACCGGTCACTTCCACGAGAACCTTGTCCCCGCACTCTAAATCTAGTTTTTCTCTCACCTCTTTCGGAATTGTTATCTGACCTTTACTGGATAATTTTGTAATACTCATTTTCTTCGCCTACCTAAAACATAGTAAAGAACCTATTAAACCTTCTCCTCCCTGATAACATTTCGCCTTTAACTAGGTAGAATTGAAGGATGGATGTGATAAGGATTTTCAATGCACTCATGATTGTTAAAATCGCACTAAAGTAGAATTGAAACTGCCCTCCGCTGAACGTTCCAGTATACCATGGAAAATGAAAAAAGTATGGGTTCAAAACCCGGTTCAAACCGTACCTCCCACACCATCATCGTTGTCAGTTGAACCGCCAAAAACATATTTGGATCCAAATACAGGGGCTAGTAGCATCATGCGCACACATATACAGATAAGACTACAGGTCTATCCCTACTTTAGCTGCATCTCATTGAGTAGGCTACTTATTTTCCTCAGCTCTAGGAGAATCTCTTTAAGGAGCAACAGTTGCAAGCGTCTATACTGAATTGTGCTTGATAATTTAGCCCATTTTCTAGGCTCTTCTTTAGGGATGAAGGCCTCAAGCTCATCAATTACATCGCTCATCTCAACCACCAAACTTAATAAATGAATACGATTCCGCACGCAACAGCACAAGGAACAAGCTTTGGGTCAACATCCTTATATCCAATTGGATAGACGGCCCATCCGACTTTCGTAGCCAAGTCAAACACGTCTATTCCAACGGCCTCCATAGAAGGTCTTGCCTTAAGCGGGCGTCTGCACCTGCCGCTGTCAAGGAACTGACATATCATACCGTTACATAGGGCGGCTTTGCATGTGCCAGCGCCGAAGCCTACTGCGAGGTAATATCCATCATTGAATGCCCTAGCCTCAATTCTACCCACGACTTCAAAAACCTCAGCGTAGTGGCGGATGTGGCCTTCATGCCAAAGCTCAGGATGGGCGAAATCCTCCACAGGCTCAACGTCAAGTTTAAAGAATACCGCATACTCGTATTTGTCTATGATCTTCCTCATGATGTCAGCGCTTGGAGTATACGGAGGACAGTTCGGGGATTCGCCGTAAGAGTAGCATCTCGGAATCATACACTTTAATATAACTCTTTCATCAACCTTCACGTCACTGGCATGCACGATCTTAGCGTCAGACGCGCCCATCTCAACAGCCAGTCTCTTGTACTCTTCTAGGCTTTCCTGAAGAAACTCATCGCAAAGTTCTCTACTTATCTTTCTAGGTGCAATACCCTTTACATTTAAGTCCACAAACATCACCTGCTAGAAAGTCATGGACCGCTAATTATATAAAACTTCACGATGACGATGGTAAAGTCATCTATCTACTGCTGAAGCAATGATTTAGACGCATATATAGAAGTGAGCTGAGCGGAGAATCCCGTTGTTATCTGTAATTTCATTGGTGGTCATTTCCTCACATTTTTTTTTCTCAGCCTTTTGTTCTCGCTTTTTAAGGAAGTTTCATCCATCTTTTAAAAACGCTTAAAGGCTAAAAGCGATAGTAATGTTCTATGAAGAGGAAAAAAGATGGAGAGATTTTTGCCTGTACTTAACACCATTCAAATGAAATTGAGAGAAATCTTAACCAAGAATGAGAATTGTATGCTTTCTTGGGATATGTCAAAAATGGACGCCATCGGCAAAGATCTTATCGAATTGGCTTGGGACGTTTATCCAGCGCTAGCGGATGTAGAACATCGAATTTTATCCTTGTCTCTTAGAGAAGCAGGTTTAGGAATAAAAAATAGGGTTCTCGAAATTCAACGCAGGCAGCTGAAGGAGGAAGATAAGGAATACTTTAGAAGCGTTCATGAAGCCCTCGGAAACATGTGTGAAAAGATCGAAACAGGCGAGTATTATCAAGCCCTTCTAAGAATGGCCTCTAAATCTGGAAATCGTAAAGAATATGTAGCCTAATTTGCGAAGCAATTAGTCTTTACGAAGCTTATTCAGGATATCGTCCTGAGATGAGAATCCCAGCGTGGTTTCCATGGCGGCCTCCAAAAACGTCTGAACTGGAACGATTTTTATTCCCTTATCCAACAACATCTTTTCAGTGTCAAAGTCACCAAGTCTCTCATAATTGTATCTTGGAATAATGAGTTTACGGGCGTATCTGTCAGATAAAGCAGCCTCGATCTTTCCCATGCCTCGGTAATCAAGCCCGCCAACAGGCCATACCTCGCCTCTAGCTGTTATAGCCCCCGTCATTATTACAGTTGGATCTACCTCCACATTCAGAAATGCTGAAAGCATTGCCACAGCGATTGATAGGCCTGCGGATGGCCCTGAAACGGTAGGCCTAGTTACTCCGAAGCCTATTACTTGCTTCTCCATTCCTTTCGCCGGCGTTACCAATTCAACGTAGATATCGTAGTCTTTGAATCTCCATCCGGAGATGGAGTTAATGTAGATAAAGGCGTCCTGGGCGCTGGCGAGAATGCTCTCTCCAATCTCGCTTCCGATCACCTGCACCCTTCCTGAACCTTCTGGGTTAACTATGACTTCGGTCACTCCCACAATCCCTCCCAGTTCACCTCGTTCGCCTATGGCTATCAACCCATAGCTCTTACCTACCTCGGGCTTCTGAATTCTAACAGTGTTCTGAAGCATTCTTTTGGCTTCTTCTACGTACTCGTCGAATGCGCTCTCTAAAGCCTTCTCGAAGTGGTATAACTTAAGCACATAATTAGATGGATCAACCTTCTCCAATCTTTCTATAAGTTTGGGATCGTCTACATCGATCTTTAATATTTCAAAGAGCCTCTCAAGATCAACTTTAAATAATTCTTTTATCTCCTCAACCTTTTCCGGTCCGTACTTCATTGCTTCCAGAAACTTTCGGCATGCCTCGAGCTCTTTAGTTCTCAGCCGGTTCGCGTCATCGATTGTGTCCGCGGTCTTCCTGGGGCTGAGAATTTTCCTCTCGAAAACCTTTAGTAAATCATTTGTGGTTATTCCTTTTTCTAAAGCGTCTCGGTAGCGGCGAAGGTGAACCTCTAAAACCTCCATTTTTTCAGCTCTGTTCTTTGGATACGTGAACTCGAAGTTACGTGTAAAGCGTTCTAGGAGAGCAGAATCAAGTATCTCAGGTCTGTTCGTGGCTCCTATTATAACAACATTTGTCAAGGGCGTGAACCCATCTATCTCAGTTAGAAGCTGGGAGACTACACGGTCAACAACCGGATCATGGGTCCCCCTCTTTGGAGCAATAGAGTCTAACTCATCGAAAAAGATTATCGCCGGAGCGTTCTTACGCGCATCCTCGAAGATGTCTCGAATAGTTTTCTCCGGGTCTCCATATCGACCCTGAAGTATGGAGGGACCATTTATATTGTAAAACCATACGTCATTCTCACCAGCGATCGCTTTAGCCAGTAAAGTCTTCCCGGTTCCCGGAGGTCCATAGAAAATAAAACCTTTCGGGGGTAGATATCCAGCCTTCACAGCTAAATCAGCGTCTATTGCTAAGGATATCTCTTTGACTATTTCATCTTTCACCCCGTAGAGACCACCAACATCGCCGTAACGTTCCCTCGGAGCAATACGGTTTATAGATCTTAACGCCGCTTCGGTCTTCTCCTGGGCAGTATAGGTTTTTAACCTCCGAGCTGAGGCTCTGAAATCGTTTAGTGTAACAAGTTTGCCAAGATTAACTTTTTTAATGCTTCTAAGTTTAACTTTACTGATTAACTGTTGTTGAATTGGTCTGTATTTTTCCGTCATGACAATGTCAAAGGCGTTTACAATGTCTGCTGGAGTTAAGCGGGTGCCACCGAGTGATCGAAGTGATTCTTCAAGGACTTCCACGATCTCACTCGGGTCCAGCTTTACGTCATATTTACGGCATTGTCTACGCGTTATTTCTAAAAGCATTAACCGATTCGTCCCGACATCTAGGTCGATCGTGCCCACGAGCCCTCTCCTACGAAGTGTCTCCGTTATGGTCTCGTATTCGCTGGTGGAGATGAGTAGAACACATCTATAGTTCTTCTTCTGCAAGTCGTCAATCTTCTCCAAGAAGACTGTTTGAACCCTTTTCTCTTCCATTCCAACCTCTGTTGTAGAGGAGAACCTGCTTCCGAAAGCTTGAAATTCATCAATCAAGATGACGCTTGGTCTCTGAAAAGCCTCCTGAAAGAATGCCCCTAGCTGCTGTGCGCTCCTTCCATACCACATGGTGTAAACATTTTCAGGCTTTAAAGAGGCATAGTACACCAACATACCATATTTTAAGCCCTCCTCAAACGTCTCTCTCTGACAAGCCTCGGCGAAGAACGTCTTGCCACTGCCTGAGCTCCCCTTCAATATGAACACTTTTGATGGGGGCACAGGAGAATTTCTCCGCACCTCGGGATCTCGGAAGATGTGATAATGAGAGCTCACCAAAACCCTGTCTAAATCTTCTTCTCTACCGACGATGTCTTTCCTCTTGACGTCTGGAAAGTCCATACGTTTAATTATCTTCTTTGCACGTCTTTCCGCTTCCTTCTTCCTTTGTTCAGGAGGCTTCTGCAGAAATCTCCACAGCCTGTACTGCCAAGATGTAACGTAAAGTAGGGGTGCGAATAGTTTTCTAAGCCTAGGCTTACTGTACCACCACTGGTCTGTGAATTCATCTTCTCCTTCCATTATTAGACACTCCATGAGAATGGGAATGTTGAAAGGGTGTACAGTTCGTAGATCGTTACGGCGCTTATGATGATCACTATGCCGCAGAGGAGCCACCGTTTACTTGAGATTGTTTCCTTTTTGTTCTTGAAGTATGTATCGAAGATGAGGAAGATGTTGAAATACGCAATAAAGCCTGCGGCCGTCATAAATAATGCGGCATTTACTGGGGTGGGAAGTTCGATCTGAAAGAAAGAAGAAGAGGATTGTTTAAAAGAGTTCAGTATAATACTTATTGTCCAATTCCCAGGGTGACGGGCGAAAGTAAAGAATTCTCCGAAATTTCCAGAAAATTTCACGTTTTTCCCATAAAAGTCAACATTTCGCGTCGACTGTATATAAACCCCGATCGTATACTCCCATACACTATCACTTTGAAAAGTTATTGTCAAGTTGCATGTACCCCGCGATTCGGGAAAAATCTGAATGACTGTTTTTTGTATAACTTGTCGAGATTGAGTAATAATAGTGTAGTTTGTCAAGATCAATATCTCAAAGGGATTGCCGCTATCCAGAGACTTACAACCGACCAGTACTCCTTCAACAGTTGGATAGATATAAACTGTTAAAACGTCCCTTTCAAGAACATCTAAATTATAGCGCTCGATGTTTGTACTTTCCATTTCTGAAGCATAAGTTTCACAAGGGATTATTAAAAACGTTAGAAGAATAAGCATGAGAAGCATCAAATGTGGTTTTGTGATTAAACGAGTACCTAATTCTCTTAAGAGTAGGCTCCTTATTTTGCGCATCTCTCAATGGCTCTTACTTTCGATCAACTAAAATAATATTGTAAAAACTCTGCGATAAAGGTTTCTGAAAGGAGGGAGAGAAGAATTCAGTTTTTCTTCGCATCATTCTGGCTCTATTGCAACCGCTGTTCCCATTGCGGAAACTACTATCAGGCCTACTTGTAGCCTAGATCTCGAAAAACCGATCTAGGCCATGATCTCGCTGCCCTGGCTTTCGCTCTTTCCCTGTGAAAGCGGTGATCGATGCCTATGACTGAATAGAAAGGCTATTATTTTGGATTTCTAGTCTTTTATGCGTGGTGTTTGTGATGGATAGGACCAGGGTAACTGTTTGGAATGAGTATCTGCACGAGAAGAGGGATACTAAGGTTGCTGAAGTTTATCCGAATGGAATTCACGCCACTATCGCTGAGTATCTACAGGGTAAACCCGGTTTTGAGGTTCAGATAGCTACGCTCGATGAACCGGAACACGGGCTAACTGAGAAAGTTCTTAACGATACTGACGTTCTCGTGTGGTGGGGTCATATGGCACATGACAAGGTGAGCGACATGGTAGTTGACCGAATCTATCGGCGAATTGTTCTTGAAGGAATGGGCCTTATCGTTCTCCACTCCAGTCACTTCTCCAAAATCTTTAAGCGTCTTATGGGAACAACATGCAACCTAAAGTGGCGGGAGGCTGGGGAAAAGGAGAGGCTTTGGGTTGTGGCTCCAGGGCATCCGATCGCCGAGGGAATCGGCGAATACTTTGAGCTTGGGCATACTGAAATGTATGGTGAGCCCTTCGACATACCTCCGCCTGACGAAGTTGTTTTCATCAGTTGGTTCAAGGGAGGGGAGGTCTTCCGGAGCGGCTGTTGCTTCAACCGCGGCTTGGGTAAGATCTTCTACTTTCGTCCTGGACATGAGACCCATCCGATCTATTATGACCCTAATGTTCGAAAGGTTCTCGGCAACGCTGCACGTTGGGCTGCACCAGTTGAAAGGCCTAAACCCACCTTCGGCAACGTAAAACCTCTGGAAAAGACCTCTTAAATGTAATCCTAACTCTAAAAACCTCTTCCTTATTTACATTTAGTTCCATGTCTATTACCAATTTCTCCTATTATGAACATAATAATTTCTCTTCTTTTTGAGTCTTCTTAGGGGAATGAAGTCAAATTACATGTGCCAATCTAGTATTGCGGAAGAATGAGTCTTCATCCTTAACACAAAAATCGGTAGCGGCGAAAAATCGACCGAAAGATTTATATATTAGTACCTCCCAAATACGTGAAATTACGGGTTTCGTGACCCACTCTGATTCTGACTCAAGCATGATGAATCAAAAAGTTCGACGCCACTCCATACCCGTAATTATGCCTCGACTAAAGGTGAGCCGGATGGAAAGTGAAAACAAACAATCTCATTCAATGTTAAAGGATAAATGTCCTGAATGTGGGAGTACAAATCTTGTTCAAGATTATGATACCGGCGAAACCGTCTGTGGAAATTGTGGCCTAGTTATTCAGGATGTGACGATGGATAAAGGGCCCGAGTGGCGTGCATTTACGCAGGAAGAGAAGGAGTCCAGAAGCCGCGTCGGTATACCCATATCTTACTCCGTTCATGATAAGGGGTTGTCCACTTCGATAGGCCGGATCGACCGCGATGCCTTCGGACGAAAGTTGCCACTTTCCACGAGGCTCCAGATGTGGCGTTTGAGAAAATGGCAGATCAGGTCCCGCGTCCACTCATCCATCGACAGAAACCTAGCCCAAGCCATGGCGGAGCTCGACCGCCTTTCCGACAAGGTCTCCATTCCGGGACCCGTGAAGGAGAAGGCGGCTTTAATCTACCGTAAAGCCTTAGACAAGGGGCTTGTGCGTGGAAGATCCATAGCTGCCATCGCAGCTGCCTCTTTATACGCTGCTTGTAGAATTACTGGTACGCCCCGAAACCTCCGCGAGATTTCTGAGGCCAGCCTCGTCGGTAGGAAGGATGTAGCTAGATGTTATAGGCTTCTGCTCCGTGAACTCGATATCCACATGCCAATCGCCGATCCTATGACATTTCTGTCGAAGATCGCTGAGAGGTCTTCTGTCTCTGGTCAAACCCGAGGACTCGCTATTAAGGTTCTCCAGGCAGCGAAGGAGAAGTATGTTTCAGCCGGAAAAGACCCTATGGGCTTGGCTGCGGCGTCACTGTACATTGCTACACAGCTTTCTGGTGAGAAGAAGACTCAGAAGGATATTGCAGACGCCGCTGGTGTCACAGAAGTTACTGTAAGGAACCGTTATAAGACTCTAAAAAGGCAGCTGAAGCTTGAGTTGCCTGATTAGTTTCTTTAACGGCTTTCATCCGATCTTTCTCTTTCAAGCACTATTGGGCCTTTATAACCGCATTTTTCACAAATATATTGTTCTGGAGTCAGCCAAACGTCAAATTTACTGAACAGTTTAATGCTAGAACTGCCGCACCTAGGGCAGCATATAATAGATTTAGACGAGGGCGCTTTCCACTTTAGACTCTTTAGTAAACTACGCAACCATCTTATGGTTCCCATATTTTTCTGAGATTCTCCGCCTTTTATGGTCTATATCTTATTGAATCTCAATGTTACTTTCTGGATATCCGAATTGGATGAGAAAGCCGTAGACCTTTTCTCTTTGATCTCCCTGAAGCATGATTTGCCCGTTTTTCGCCGTTCCACCGCACGCACAAAAGGTCTTCATCTTCTGGGCTAGGCGGCCTAGGTCAATGTCTTTATCGTTGATGCCATCTATGATTGTCATAAACTTTCGGGATTTGCGCTTTTCCACACGAACTTTGATCTTTTGTTGATCTTTACTGATCTCTCCACAGACACAAATATCCTTTGGTAGCCCACATATTGGACAGATCTCAGCCATTACGCATTCCTTTACTCCTTTTCCTCCGCTTTACTCATAAGAAGGAGAAGTATTTAAAACTTTGGCAGTTTAGAATATTCCCAGGGAAATCCTCTCGATCTTGAATAAGAACGCCGACCAAAATAAAGTCCGTAGGAGCCTAAAAGCAGCTATTTTTCTCTGCTCATCTACATCAACTTATATGCCTTCAGAAGAGTGGTGGCATCTTATCAAGTTGATCAAGCATGTATTGACGGATCTCTGAAGGCTTCGGAAGTTTGGCGACTATTTTACCGTTTTTAACTAATGGTTTAAGCATCGCTATCATCTTACAGTTACACTTTGGACATTTCGGCTCAAGATCTGAAAAAGGTAACACTACATCCGTCATACAGGATGCACAGCGCCAGACCTGTTTCTTACAACTGAGTTTACCTCTTTTTGCTGACGGTTTATCATCAACCTCGATAAGATCTAATGCGAAATCGACAGTTGGAGCGTTACTCACGGAGGTCCCTACGCCAAATGCTTCTGCTCCTGCTTCGCTCAATGTCTTAATAGACTCCTCATTAAGGCCTCCAGAGACGAAAACCTTAACGTGTTTGTATCCTCTAACATCGAGCTCCCACTTAACCTCTTTGACGATTTCAGCAAAATCTCCTTTTCGTGATCTTGGCGTATCAAGGCGAACAGCTACCAAACGATCTTTCAGGGATTCGGCTGCCATGATGGACTCGATCTTTTCATCAAAATACGTGTCTGTTATGCATACTCTGGGGACCTTTGGCGAAATAACCTCGTCGAAAGCCTTCCAAGCCTTAACCTGGTCTCCCATAGCGATTATAAGCGCGTGAGGCATGGTTCCTGAAGGCTCGGCTCCGATAATTTCGGCTCCTTTTAGGCTTGAGACGCCGTCAAATCCACCTATGAAGGCAGCCCTGTCAAGCATAGGCGATAGAGCAGGATGCATCCGCCTTATACCAAAGGCGACAACAGTCTTCTTACCTGCAGTCTTCTTTATTCTAGCCGCCTTTGTTGCTACACCCGTCGATTGACAGAGAAGTCCCAGCAAGGGAGTTTCTAAAAGGCAGAATTCACCGTATGGTCCTTCTATGAAAGCAACTGGTTCCCTTATGCCTTTAAAGTCCTCAGGATAGAATATGCTGCCTTCGAGCATAACGTAAACATCTACGGGGCATCCTTCAAGCAGATGAGCTGCTTCTTCGATTCCGCATAGGACTCCCCAAGGCCACCCGTCTGGAAGGCCTCCGGTGGTTACTTCTGCAACAGCGTGAATCTTTTCCAGCCCTTTGGCTTCCAGTATCTCTTTCGTCCTGACAAAATAGATGTCGGTTGTTTTTCCCTGTTTTATCTCCGAATCGTCTGCGTAGTGAAAAAGGCGCATAGGTTTCACCAATCCTTCAAGCAATGAAATTATTAATCGGAATGACTTATAAATCTCCCTTAAAAACCTGAACTTGTCCAGATTCTCCATTCCGATAACTGTGCTTACCAGAAATGTTCAGTAAACATATTGTAGGTCAGTTACTCAATTTCTCTCAATTGACGGATTTATCAGCAGTTATTCTTTATATTTCGTTTTTAATCATGAATATTATGAAGAAAGGGTAGCTTGGAGGCTCATATGTGGCACAAAGTTCTGAACCATCCCTGAAACTAACTGGTGTTACCAAACGATACGGCGACATAGTAGCTGTCGACTATCTCAACTTGGAGGTGATGCCTGGAGAGGTCTTCGGTCTCTTAGGGCCTAATGGTTCTGGAAAGTCCACCACTCTAAAGATGATTTTAGGCTTAGTTAAGCCTGATTCAGGTTTTGTAGACGTTTTTGGGATGAATACGCAGGAACATCCTGTTGACGTGAAACGGATGGTGGGGTATGTCCCTGAGTCTCCGAGGATCTACGAGTTCCTCACGGGGCTGGAGTTCCTCGACCTAACTGGGGACATATATGGCATGAACCCTTCGGAGAAGAAGAAAAGGATTGAGGAGTACCTTCGTGCGTTGGAGCTGGAGGGAAGGGAGGGCGACTTGATAAGCAGTTACTCAGAGGGGATGAAGCAGAAAATAGTCGTTATCTCAGCCCTCATGCATCGACCTCGACTCTTACTTTTGGATGAGCCTCTGAGTGGCTTAGATCCCCGATCTGCGAGGATAATCAAAGACCTTATTCATGAATTGGCTTCTGATGGTGTAACAACGATCATGTCCACCCACGTTTTGGAGATAGCTCAAGCTATGTGTGACCGAATAGCTATCATGTATGAGGGGAGATTGCTGGCTCTGGGCACTATAGATGAGTTAAGGCGCGAGGCAAGGATGCCCAGCTCAGGTCTAGAAGAAATCTTTCTCAAGCTCACCGGCACAAGCGACATTAGGCCGGTAATCGAGGCGTTGTTGAGGTGAACTGGAAGAATGTCCTCTTGCTCATAGGCGCCGACATGAAATCTTACAGATTGGTCGGCGGAAAGAGATTCAGAAGATTTCGGGAAAACAAAGTCGTTACGTACGCCATCTATATAGGAGCTTGTGTTCTAGGTTCTTCTATAGGAGGGCTTGTCGGAAGCTTCTATAATGGAATAGCTGATTTCCAGTTGAGAGATCTTGTCCTCCAAGGAGCCATCAGCTTATTCATGTCTCTCCCTACGATTGTGCTTCTATACGGTTTAGTGTTCACCCAGATGAGCCAGTTTCAGAGGATTGGATCAAAGGTCTCTGTTCAGCCTCTCTACTGGTTTCCGATAACATGGGAGGAACACACCCTTGCGTCCATACTCGCGAATGTCTTCGGAGTTCCCTTAGCGGTTACAACGTTCGTAGTATCCGGAATAGCTGTGTCCTCCATTTTCATGGGGCTTATTCCACTAGCTCTTGTAACAGTCTTCGCTTTGATAGTAAGCGTCTTCATGGCCAGCGCCACAACGGAGATATCAAAGGTTCTGCAGGTGAGGATTTCCGGAGCCATAACTAAGGCTGCTGGTAGAGCAGCGATATGGGTTAGGCTATTCGGATCTATATTCTTCTTCATAGTCTTCTACGCAGTTTACTTCTCCCTATACTCTCAGGCTAACCCGCTCGTCCTTCTCGAGATGGTCTCCAGCGGACAGAAGACTTTATGGTTTATCCCGTACGTTTGGCCAGGGATAGCTCTCTCCTATCTAGCGAGCGGCCTATTATTGGAAACGATATTCTTTTCATTAGCTTCCGTCGCCTTCGTATGCCTCCTCTTTTTAGCCGCCACCAAACTGAACATCAGGTATGGATTGTATGAGATGCCGTCGATTAGAGTATCAAGGGGAATCTACGTCTCTGGGGCTGGTTTTCTTGGGAGACTGGGTTTCTCTTCCTTGGAGGTGGCTATTATGAGGAAGGACTTTAAGGCCTTCACTCGGCGAATGGAGCTGGCATATATTTTCCTATTTCCCGTGATATTTACTATAATGCCGATTCTAACGACGATGAAAAGTGGAGCGGAGGCTCCTGTGCCGCATGTGCTCAATTCATTTCTCTTCGCTTATTTAGTCCTCCTACCGGGAACCATAATGGCTATGATTCTTGGAGGCATGATGATTGGGCTGGAGGGTGAATCTGTATGGTATGTCTACTCGTCACCGATCACGGCGAGAAGTCTCGTTAAGGCCAAGTATTCTTTTGCCATGCTTTTTTCTCTTGCTGTAACATTATTATGCTCGGTAATCGGAGGTACTGTCTGGACCCCCTCCGTGAAGCTGGCCATGTTATGCTCGCTGGAGGCAGTCTTCCTCGTCTTCTCTTTAAGTATGGTCTCTCTCTCATTTGGAATAAGAGGTGCTGACTTCCGTGAGATGCCAAGACCGAGGATGATAAGACCCATGTGGGTAATCATAAACGGACTAATATGCATCGCTCTTGCGTTAGCCATAGTCTCACCAGTCATTCCTTACGCCTTGAATTTCTTCTTTGAAAATATACAAGCCAGCGTTCAGATCTCTCTGCCTATACCGGAAGCCTACCTCTACATTGCTTTGCCAATAAGCGGGATCATAGCCTGTGCTGTAGCCTACGCATTCTACCGCATCGCCCTAAAAAACGCTGAAAATTTTTTGGCTAATGTTGAACGATACGAATCACTCATGTTCCTTTAATTAAGTAGATTCTTGGTCATGAGTGTAAGAGAGAGATCTCCAGATTATTTCGACTAATGGTTCTGTTAACATATCGTTGGTGCAAAAATAAAATGTCAAAAACATACCGTAGAAAGAAGTGAACAATATGGGTTTCTATGATCTCTCAAAAGAGAAAAGAAATAACTTGTTCTGAAGATGCAACAAGATAAAGTGCACGATGTAGAAAATGGCGGTTCTAAAGTATTCAGAAGCATGTATCTGATAGTGATAGGATGGAAAGGATAAGCTGCAAAAATGGTTAGACCTAAATAGTTCCTTATCCTTGAAAATATCTGGATAGAAAAATGGCTGAAGTATTGATAGAAAAACCTTCAAAAATCCACAATTTAAGCTATCTTCTTCTTGGATATTATCTCTCATCATTAATTACATATGGCTTGAATTTATCTTTCGAACAAAAAATTGCTTTCGTCACCGCATTTGGGAGCTTTGTAGGGACTTTGGTTTATTATATTAAACCAATAGAAAGATGCATAGTTCTATATTTCAAGTTGAAAAAGGAGAATATGACCTATCCCTCGGAACCATTTGATGAGTTCAGAATTCCAGTTTTTAGGTCCGAGGTATTGTTTTCTCCTTTTCTGCAAGATGAAAGAACCAAGATAAATGGGACATTTTTCATAGATATTGGTATATTGACCTCCAATAAACTATTAGAATCAGTTGGACTACTTCATTTGTATTGGTATCTCCAGATATTCACAGTAGCACTTGTTTGCATAGGCATTTGGGAAATCTATACTCTGATAAAGAGAAAAATGCCAGTACTTGTTTTCTTTTATAACTACTATAACATCAGTAAATCCATACCAGAACTAATGAAAGCATTAAAGACAAAAGACTGGATTCAAGCAGAAAAAATAACCGAGAAAGAACCAGAATTGCTTGAACCAGAAACTGTTCTCTACCATGTTGAAGAACCAAGGAAAGGTATCTGCTTAAAGTGTGGAAAAATAAGAGAAGGAAATTACTGTATAGAATGTGGAGAGAAAATACTGAAAACATGTTCCAAATGTAAAGGAGCAATCCTTACAAATGGTGAGGAAGTGCATCCTAAATATTGTAGATATTGTGGGACAAAAATATAGGCGAGTTGAACCAAACAGAATATCTTGCTTTATGGTTCATAAAGAAAATTGTGGTTCTTAGGTCTTGTCGTAGGCATTTATATACTTGCCTATGCGGATGAAAAGATAAAGAGTCTAATACGAACTTAGGTTAATGGACGGTTATTCAAGACATAGATTTTGGGTTCATAATTGATTTCTTACTAAAGTTTCTATCTCAAATTGGTCTTCATCATGAAAGTAGTAGTTCGATGCTATCGTTGTGGAAGAGAAATAACTGAAGGAGATATGGTCATGAAAGGTGTTTCTTTGGGTTTATTCATTAGTGATCGTAAACCCTTCCATACTGAATGCTGGAGAAAATATCATACTTACTGGTTAAAGAGGGACATTTTGGGAGCTGCCATATTTGTTTCACTAATTCCATTCATGGCATGTTTAGTTTTTCCTCAAGTATCTATCCCAATGTTTCTCCTCATAATTGGTTTGTCAATAGCATACCTCAAGGTAAAAGAATAAGTCACTTAACCGAAGATGAAAGAAATGATTTTCGAAAAGATGGATCAGCTTCACCGAAGTTATAATTCTCGTTAATGCCAGAAGGGAAAAAAGATATTTGTCGTTGAAGAATAAGCTACCTGCGTCGGAGGATGATAGATTATGGAAAACTCTAGAAAAGAAAATAGGTTAAAGATTCTGAGAGAGTTCGGTGCAGATAAGCTCTGGCGACCTACGCTGAACGACATAATGAGAAGCTATAATGAGTTTGCTGAAGATGCCTCCAAATGCAATGCAATCCTACTAGTAACCGAACGCAACTACTTTCATGACTTTTGCACTTACTTCTTAGAACCTGCATTTCCTGAAGAAACCGTTCGGCTTGTAAATGTCGTAAGTGGCTATTGGTTCAAAAAGCACGTTCAAGAGGTCAAGCAAAAAGTATTGTTCATTCAAGACGGAATACATTGGTTTGCCAGCAAATATGCTCCTAAAAAACAACGCATTAAATCGTTGAGAGACCTACTTCTGACCGCCAGAGAAAACGGAAAGTTCCTAATCCTATGTGGCTATGATTTCGATATGCCTAGATTTAGAGAACGCCTTTCCTTAGCATTTCTTGGGGAACCATTTGAAGTGCGAGAACTGCGGCTAAAACCTCTACCCTAAAGTTTATCAAATTTTCCTTGAGAATTCCTTCTCTTCTTCATGAATTCCCGAATTAGATGCCTTATCCCCCATATTTCAAGATTGGCTGGGGAATATGTCTTCAACTCATTTAAGGAACTGTATATGTGATTGTTAAGGAACCTCAGAAGACCGAAAGGTTTAGCCAACTCCATTATTCTAGTCGTCGCAGAAGGAGACGAGTATAGATCGCTCGTTCAAGGGAGCTGCATTGAAGTATTTTCTGACACTAAACTAGACTACGAAGCTAAGAAATTGGCTAGAAAGATTGGTCTCCCACGTCCAGTAATGGGTGGTGACAGATATTCGAAGAATGAGGAGAAAGGACTAGAGTTTGCAGAGTCTATTGATAAAATTCTTGAATCAAGTGCATCTCGTTCCTCCAAGTAGTCGTCGGTCGACCGATTGTCATAGCACAGATCGTTTCCCGTACTTTACTGTCCGAACCTTATTGCAGCTTTTCTTGAAGCCTTTTTCTGCAATCGAGAAATACCTCTTAAAAAACATCTGAAAGTGATATAGATTGTGGAAGATACCTTTCAAAAACTCGGCTGTTGAAATCTTTACGACCTTCCAAATCGTATCCATATTGAATCAGGTAATACGCTGCTCCTAGACCATGTAACGCAATATTTAGGGTAGCCTCCTTAAAATGCGAGTATTTATCATGCCTTAAACGATTATAGCAAGCCCACCACTTGGGAATCCTGTTCTCCTCTGTTATAAAAGGCGAGATAGAGCGATGAAGATCTTTGACCACCACTTCCGCTTTTTTAAAATCATGAATTTTGCTAAGAAAGTTAAAGTAATCAAGGAACGTTAAGCTGCGTTTTTTCTCTCTAAGTTTCTTCTTTTTATCCAAGAGAGAAAGTCTTTCCACGTCAAGGTCGTCCTTATATCTTGAAGTGAAAGCAAGAAGATCAAAGATGCTGAGTATTTCAGGACCGATGTTCAAAATTATATTAAGTAATTTGGGAGAATAGACACAAAGGTTTTGGTCATCGAGAGGAACATAGTCAAGAAACCTGATGAAGTCATCTTCTATAGAATTGTACATCTTAGTTGAAAAATTAAGTTTATCTAGAAATCCGATCCAACTGTAGAGACCTTCCATAGACATGAATTGAATCCCTCACCTAATTTGAGATAATGAGGCTGAGGAAATATTTAATAAAATAGAAAACTTCCACGTAAGTGTAGGCGAATAAAAATGGGGAAAACATCAAACTTCATGCAATCTCAAAAGGATACAGACTTGGAGGAAGAGGCAAAGGAGCTATCTAGATGGATCAGAACCGAAAGAGCAGTGATATTTTATTTTGGTTACATAATTGGGCTTGACCCAGTGCTTCGTAAGCAGATTGATGTTCATTTCAGAAAGTCTAACGTATCACCAGATGCGATGCTTGTTGTTAAACGTCCAAAAGCTTTTCTGAATATTGAGTTTGAAGTGTATAGCAGCAATGCTAAACGACATTTTGAAGAGGGAAAGACGCTACCTCATACCTTGATAGTTTGTTGGAAAACATGACTGGACAGAGTTGGTCAGTAAACATCATGTTCCAGTTTTCGAATTATCCTCCCAGAAAGTCCATGAACCTTAAAGTGATCAATATTTCCAACCCGTTTTTGTAACATCATAAGCTATGTATCTCCAACTGAAGATTGCCCTCTTTTTCAATTGTCCCGTTTTGTCCGATAGAAAGACTAAAATAATGGTTTTTCGGACACATTCGCACTATAAATAAATAATCAATTGGATTCTAACGCCGCACTAAATGGGGCATCGCTTATGACTAAACGCATTAAATCAGGCGTTGATGGACTCGATGAGTTGATAGAAGGTGGTTTCCTTAAAGGACATACTGTTCTATTAGCAGGAAATACAGGAAGCGGTAAAACTATTTTCTCTACCCAGTTTATCTTTAACGGTGCCACCCAGTTAAGCGAAAAAGGAGTATATGCAACCCTTGAAGAAGATGCTGAAACCTTAAAGGATAACATGTTCAGACTCCGATTTGACCCCGAAAAACTCGAGAAAGAAAGAATGATAAAATTATTGACCTCGAGGCGATGAAGGATGATGGGCTCAGCGCAACCGTGAAATCCATTCTTCATGCTTTGAGAGAGATAAAAGCTGAGCGGTTAGTCATCGACTCCTTTACGGCTTTCCTAACGGCATCTAAAGAATGGTTCGAATATAGAGCCTTTATGCATCTGCTATACAAGATGTTGAAGAATCTGGGCTGCACTACGATAATGACCTGCAGTATACCAATAGGGTCTAGTGGTCGTGTTTACGCGAAGAGGCAGTTCCGTCTACTCTATTCTTTCCAAGAGCAGAGGGCTGAAAATTTTCTCCATGTCGTCGGAAGCAACATGGTCGGTTAAAGTTTCAGAAAACGAGTTGCTTATACCGGCGAATAATACTTCTCTGCTGCTTTTCACATTACGAGAAGCCATTGAGAACAATCCAGCAAAGGATATTTAGTTGATCTTTGACAACCTATCTGAGCTTATTCTTAGCTTCGGATTTGAGAAGACATACAAGTTCATTCAATACTCAACTGATCTTTTGGCTAACCACAAAGTAACAGCGCTCTTCCTTTTAAACCCCAGCGCACACAACGACGAAGTAGTATCCAGCTTTAGAGGCATATTCAACGATCAACTTATGTATGACAAGAAAAAGTTGCGGTTCGTTAAGCTGCAAGTTTCGTGAGCAACTTCGTAGAGTAGACGCTAAGTAATAGATGTTAATTTTGTAATTGATTAAGCAAATCTGCTCTCTTTATCAATCTTTCTCCTTTTCCTCTTACCAGCCATGATCTTCTTCAAAGTATCTGCCAAATCATCATAGACAACTGGTAATTCCCAACCTGCTGATGAATAGTTATAGCTTTTTTTTGGTGTCCTAATGTTGATGCTAACTTCGTACCTTCTCCTTGAGGTTTTAATGGTGCTTCTTGCCTCTATAATTGATGGCAAGGTTTTGCTTAAACCTTCAATCATCCTTACAAACTTTATCTTTGCCGCTTCAGCCTCAAATGGGTCATCTGGTAAACCGACAATTTAGACTGGGACTTCAATTCTTCTTTCTCCTTCTGAAATTAACTTTGCAAAGTCCCTGTAAGTTATTATCCCCTGTAATTCCTCACCTACCGTAACCAAAGAGTATGACGAGTTTTGTTCAAGCATGCTGTCTGAAACGCCTTTTATTGAATCTTGCGGAGAGCATTGCAAAGGATCGTTTTCCATAATGGCATCTACTGGAAAATCTAAAGGTTTAACAACATCTGGAACACCTGCTACATATCTTCCTGCCTTCAAGCTTGGTATTAAATTAAATATTATCTGAGCTGAAGTCACTATCCCTCCGATTCTTCTGCCCTTTACTACTGGTAAGTGGTCGAAGCGTCTTCTTATCATGATCCCCCTTGCCTTTGCAACCTTATCTCCAGATGAAATTGTTAAGGGTGAAGCCGTCATAATCTTTGTTGCTCTTATATCTCCGAGCTTGCTGTCCTTAACTTCTTTAATTATCGGTTTCACATCGATCTTACCAATTATTTCGTCGTCTTCAATAACTGGTAATGCTCTTAGCCTGTAATCTGCCATAACCCTTGCTGCTTGAAATAAATCTGCATTGACTTGCAATTCGGGCACAAAGTTCAAAAAAGATTCCACCTTTGCATCGGTAAAACTCTTTGCCTTTAACAAATCCCTTAGTGTAATGGTTCCAATCTTATCGCTTACACACGAGAATACTTCGTAAGCATCATTTTCTTTCATTAAACCAGCAGCTTTTGATAGTGGTGCAATGGGTTCAACGATGATTGCTTCAGAAACAAAATCTTTAACAGCTAAATTCTTTATCGTCTTCAAGTTTATCATTTTTGTATAGAGGGGCTTCCTTTTAAGTATATAGCGAAAGAAGAGGACAAGTAGACTACAAATGCTATGTCACCACTTCGGAAACAACGTTTAAATAATCCCCTTCCTCATTTGAGAACTACCAAAAGTATTTGGTGTTTTCTTTGGCTATCGCAAAAAGCGCTGGGAAGGTTATTTCGAATTCTGGGCTAAAGCCGATTCCCCTCTTAAGGGGAAAGCCGGAGGTTTTCATTGCGCAGGGCAAGTCACCGTACGAGATGGTATGTGAAGCATTTGAAAAACTTAAAATCGAACGAATTATCGAACCTGGCAACGTTGTTATTGTGAAGCCGAATTTCTCGATGCTTTGGGAGCTCCCTTGGAGAGGAACCTTAACCAGTCCAGAGATGATCGAGGCTACTGTTAAGGCGGTGAAGGAGAGAACCGAGGCTGGACAGATCATCATCGCTGAAGGCAGTGGAGGCAGCCAGACCTGGGCGTGTTTCTTCAAGTTCAACATCGTGGAGATTGCGCAAAAGTGCGGCGCAGGCCTTGTAGACCTGAACTGGGACGAGACTTGGAAGATCGAGATGCCCGACGCCTACGTGATGAAGGAACTCTGGGTTGCGAGGACAATTCACGAGGTTGCTGACGTGATAATATCATTGCCTGTTCTAAAAGTCTGGAACAGCGGTGTTACGCTTGCCGTTAAGAACATGGTTGGAGCTGCACCGGGGCGTCACTATGGCTTCGCCAAAGGCGGCATTCCCCACAGAGAGAGGGATAAGCCAAGTGACCTAGTTTATGGTCAATCGAAGACTTTGGCAGGAGCCATCGTCGATATTAATTATGCGAACCGCGCCAACATCGCCATAATCGACGCTCTAACAGTAGCGTATCCAAAGGTTGAGCCCAATGCGGTTGCGAGGATCTACAAGGGAGAGTGGGTAGTTCATCCCTTGAATGCGGTGATAGCAGGCTTCGACATCGTCGCAACGGACGCCGTCGGCTCCGCCGTCATGTGCCTCGACAACAAGAAGATACTGCACCTGCACATGGCCCAGGAGAGAGGGCTCGGCGTCAATGACCTTGATAAGATTTTGATTGAAGGAAAATCCATAGAAGAAGTTAGGCATACTGTCAATCCTCACAGCCCTGAACAACAAGAACTAAGACTGAACACACCACAATAATTTGAAGAACTCTTAAAAGTCGTCAAAAAAGATGTAAACAATATTTTCATTTTTGCAGCATGAATTGATAGAAAGTTATAAACTTGGAAGGCTCATTCATATGTCGAGGTGGACGTTATGACTTGTTATTTTAGGCACCTTCAAGAGGTTTTTAAGAAGGCTGGAATAGAGGTTACCAATGAAAACAAACGAGAAATTGACAGGGTTATTCACGGGATCGTAGGCGTAAAGTATAAGAATTGTCCAGATGCTTGGAGGGAAGTGAAGAAAAGAATAGCAGAAGATGAAGAAAGTTTCATCTCTAAGATGAAGGAAGCATGGAGCAGTCGAATATAGTGCGCTGACTTCAAGGTTTTCTCAGTCTTATAATTATGGTGGAAAATTGCAAATCCTTTTAAAGAAAGCATATAGTGTGCAAAGCCGAACTTGAATCTGTAAACTCTTAGGGAAGGATGTTGGCAAAGGCGTAGATACTATAAAAGAAATGCTCGTCCCCAGTTAGCACTTCAGCTTTTTTTCTTACACATATTTTGTTTTTTGGACTAAACTTTATATCATATACTGTTGCAAAGCTAATTTGGGATTTGAATGGGTGCACATGAGGTGAGGGGCAAATATAAGGCCTTTGTGTTCATCGATGTCAACCCCGGTAAGGACAGGAAAGTCCTAGAAAACCTTATGAAACATGATGAAGTCGTAGAGGCTCATCTAATTCCTGGCCAGTATGATGTGCTTGTTGTCTTAGAGTTCGAACTTTACGGAAGGACGATCTTCGCCTCTGCTCAAGAAACAGTCTCAAAATTTGTAATTGAGAAAATCAGAAAGCTGAAGGATGTTCGAGACACTAACACGATATATCCTACATTCTCGGTAACCAAAGGATCGCCATAAATGTATCTTATCGGACAACTTTCTGACGTTATTTAGCTCACATCAGGGCTTGCCTAGTTATTGATGGTGCTGACAATGTCAAAATCAATGTAAACCAAGCAATTCTGCACTCCCCAAAATGGGGTATGATGATTCAGAAGGCATATGCCCAAGGATGCTGAGTAGTACTATATGGGCTTTCAAACTCAGAATTTGGCGAATAGAAAACCCCGACATACCCAAAAATCTCAGGATTGCCCAGAATCAGAGAAATGGTGCGGGGAGAGATTTATATTTTCGTTTATATCTTTCGCAAAAAGCAAAAACTAAGTAGATATTTTACAAAAACAAGCCCAAAACTTGCCTAAAATATGAGACTTTGGTGCGCGGGTTAGGTTTAAAGCTTGGTTTGAATTCTTGGAATTTACCTTGTAAGTAAAATTTTTGAAACATCGTGGCGTGTATTATTTCTGATTGTAATCCTATAAAGATGTGTTTCACGCTCATTTTTCCGAAAGACGTTTTCTTACCCACTCTGTCACACATTCATCTGCTTCAATTGGGTATGAATAACCTAACCTTTCAGCTGTCTCCATCGCTGTCCGGCGAAACAAGTCTATAGTTGCTAATAACCCACGCTTAATGTCTTCTTCATTATATTGTGCAAATGAATTCTGAAGTCCTTTCAATACCATCGGGTCGGCCCATTCTTCCAAGAAACGCCCCTTAAACCATGTATCATAGTTCCAACCGCGTATGGCACTCGCATGCCATTCAATCATTTGGAGTAGCAATCGCTTCATATATGCATCGCTGCACTCTTTAGCGGTCCATAACTCACCCCGACACAATTTTATCGTCGTCCAGACAGAATGATAAATGAAGTCGTTAACGACTTCGAGAAACTTCTGCTGAGATGGACGGCGATGAGTCGACATCTCGGTAGCCGAAATGAACCCCTGTAATTGAGCTATCGTTCCATCTTTGTCCAAAAGCACAAACATCCCGCGACCGAATACATTCGCAATTTGGGCTTTGATTTGTGGAGGTATCCCTACTTGCACAAGTTGCTGGACTTTTTCTTTAGGGATAATAGAAAAATCGACATCAAGCATACCCTCGAAAAGAACTCGACGTTCCATTTCATCTCCCGCGGCGGTGGGTTCAACAAAAGTTAGCAAAGGACTGCCTATGTTTTCTAACCAATCATTTGTTGCCAGATAGTATTCTGGATCCATAGTGATGACTATAACGTCCAAGTCAGCCCATTCATCGGCGGGATGGTCAACCCGCGCTCGAGATCCTACGATGATTGCTCCTCTAATATCCGAACGAGTATTAGCCCATCTAACGAACCTCTTTACCAATTGCTTATACAATCTTTCCGTCTCTGATTTGTTCTTCACAAATCCACCCTCCATCTGCTGCCCTTACTTTTGCATTAAAATAGGATTTCTTGAGGCGTCATTATTAATGTTTTATCAGAACTTAAACGAACCAATTTGAACGGTATCAATGTGTGCCCGGGTGATTTCTTGATGGTGCGGGGGGTGGGATTTGAACCCTAATTTACTAGCAAAATATTCTTAAAAGATTGCTAGCATAGACCTATTCTGAATCTGCTTTCAGCTTCTTCCACAATACTTTCCATTAAAGAATAGGCTTCTTGACATTTCTTCGTCTTCATCTGTATCTTAGGTAGTTCATCTCTCCATACAATATAAGCATCCAAAGAAAAGGCTACATTATCGTCCGCAATTGGAGGAAGACTAATTCCATCGGGCACACCTTCGTGGACCCACAAGTTTCGTTCAACAAATTTAAGTTGTCTTTCAAGCGTATTTCGAGTATTCAATCTCTACTTCACTCTCGCAGCTCAGTCTAATATAATATTATGGTCTTGTTACTGTGTGTAAGATAAGAGTTGTGTTACAGATTTTTTGGATCATTATTTACGCAAAAAGCAAATTCAAGGTTGTAGCTTTTTGTAAGTAGGTTATGAATGCGTTGGTTTGTCCACTGGTTACGTCCTGGATGGAAGGATAAAAATGTCAGACTCTAGTGGGAAGACTAAGCTAGATAGCCTCGGAGTCAAACCCTATTTATGTTAAAATCTAGCAATTATTAGGTTCCCTAATAAAAGGGTGTATGTATCTTAAAGAGATGAATGTGAATGAGATTAATGTGAATAAAGATTGACACAAATTATCTTAGACGGTGTAATTGAATCCAGAAGAGAAAGAGCAGAACGCGAAATACAGCAAATGCTTGAAAATATCTTTGAAGGTCGAAGAAACCCTATTGATACTATTATTGTAACTAACAACTTAGACGATCTTCGCATCGACAACCGTGACTCCTTTCAAGGCTCCCAGATAATCACTCCAAGGATGCCAGTTTAAATCTAATGGAGAACTCCACGGAGGCCCCCATGGCTTCAAAATATCGTATCAGTCTCGCCGTTACCGGGCAGTATAGGAGACTTGAAAAGCGATTTGGCTAAACGGTTTGAAGCCTACGATTTGAACCTCAGAAGCTATGCTGAAGCGATCAAAAGCCAGAACGATAAGATTAACGCTATTTCCGAAAACAAGTATGATCGAAGAAACTTAAGAGGCTCTAAAGGTCTAGGCAGAGAAGGTTTAGGCACGCTGTAAACGTTATGGTCAGAACATCAGTTGGACCTATACGATTTAGGAGTCTCGGAGATGGTTATCGGAAACTTGAATGAAAGAATTCTCGGCAGGACAGGTCTTAAAGTTAAATCGTTGGGTTTCGGAGGAATTCCTATTCAAAGTGTTTCAGAGGATGAAGCGATTCAAGTTGTTCGCCGTTGCTATGAGTTGGGCATCAACTATTTTGATACAGCCAGAGGATACACAGTTAGTGAAGAGGTTCTTCAGGAGCTCAAGGCAAGCCTAAAAAATCTTAGGACCGATTGGGTCGATGTATACCAGCTGCACAACGTAGCGTCAAAAGAAACGTTAGAACAGATCAAATCGCCAGGCGGAGCGTTGGAGGCTCTGTACAAAGCGCAGGATGAAGGAAAAATATTGCATCTAGGAGTTACAAGCCACCTAAGAAACAGCGCGGATCAACAGAAGATCAGAAGAATCATCGGGTTGCTACCTGAGAACGTCGGTCTCTACGATGACTTGAGCGCTTACAAGAACCTTGATATTTACGGGCCGCTTTACAAGTGTACCGAAGAGCAGAGGATAGAAAGGATCGAGTATTTCCTCAAGATGCTTGAGCTTTGTTAAAAGAGGGATCTCTCGGCAGGAACCTTTTCCAAGGGTATGAAGCAAAAACTTTCTATTGCACGTGCCCTGATCCATAGCCTGTTGATAGGCTGGATCATTAATGTTTTTCACATCGAGAACCCTTTTTCGTGTTTTTATAGGGTTTGTTGCACCGCTGGCGGAAGTTCAGATCGCAGGCGGCTTATCTCAGCGATCCATTGCGGTACACTGGAGAGAGAACTGGCCAAGATCAAACTGACCAGACCGTGAGGCTTCGTCAATGCGTATTCCATCGCTAGCATGCCACCCCACGATTGCCCCAAAATGTGAACGTCCTCAAGTCCAAGAGATAGCTCTCATATGCTTGAAGTGATGGATGTCTTTTTAAACCTCATTACGTCTCATTTAGGCGTCTCAAGCTTCAATAGTATCTCAATGGGGCAGCCTTTAGTTGTCTTCATCTTCCTTTGCCACTCATCTCCTATAGCTATTAGGGCGAAGATCCCTGCGAGTTCAGCCTTCGCCTTATTTCCGAGATTTATGAGGGCAGCTTGAGTATCTCCACTCTTTACTGTATCATCCACCACAAGGATACTGTCCCGTCTCTTTATAGCGTCCTTCGGTACGTAAAGCGTCATAGTGACCCCTGATGGATTCAGGACATAAGTCTCATCAAGGAACGATGGAACTCCCACCTCTTTGCTGCACTTTGCTACGACAAGATTTACACCCAGAGAATTCGCTATCATCGTCGCAAGAGGTATGCCATCGACAGCAGCCGTTAAAACCTTTGTTATCCTTTTTCCCGCGAACTTTGCAAGGGCGTAGTCAGCGGCCTGAGTTAACAAGTTCACGTCTCCTACGATTGACGTATTATCGAAGTAGCCTTCATCATTGAACTTGATTCTTTTACGGATCTCGGTCTCCAAGCCGACGATCTTTGAGAGGGCCCTCCAAAGATGTCTGGCTCTCTCACTGTTTGGTAAGACATGTCCCTTAGCATACCTGCTCAAGACTGTAATAGGAAGGTTCGTCTTTTCGGAAAGCTGCCGGTAAGTATAGTGCTTCTTCGCTGTCCGAAGAAACTCGACGGTTACGAGCCGAAACTTCAGATCCTCAGTATGCGTCGACATCCCGAAATCTTCTTCAAGTTCGTTTTCCGCCGGGTTCATCGTCACAAGTGATCGCCTTACACACTAATAGATAAAATTGGTAATTCTTTCAGTTTCTTATTTCAAGTTAATCTAACATGTAGATGTATGAATCCGAAATTCCACCGTTCCTAAATGGTACTTTATGGTAGATAGGCGTAGATTAGGCAATATATTACGGATAGGAAAGCGCCCATAAGCCCCCACATTACCCAATCTATCTGCAAGATTTGAGATAAATTGGGGGAGACCTCCATTAGGATTGGTAGAGCTTTAAAGTAGACGAAGTTAGCGGCTATGCCTAATAGAAATCCGATAAGCCCGATAAAAGTGAGCGCCCCAAACATTTTTATTTTTGCTCCCATCTATCTCCTCCTCATTATTTTTTATAACCACTTTTAGAGTATCAAAAGAAAGGGAATTTGTGAGCTGCGGTATTCGTTTCTAGGTTTTTCTGACTAGATTAAGGGTTCCCGTACTGAGACTCTTCCACATGCTCTCCTGGGGCTTTCAACGCAGGCAGTTCAGGGAACTTTTCCTTCATTCTCTGTTCTGCCACTATGGCTGCTTCACCAAGTATCTTTTGGGCGTCTTCACTTGCTGCTTCGAAGTCGAAGCCCATTCCTGTGGTTTGGCCCGCCTCGATGATTATTTCATTGAGTAGATTTGCAACCGCACCCAGCTCCTGTTCTGCACCCGGTAAGATGCCTGAAATTCCCTTGCGAACACTTTGTAGAACGTTAACGGCTGGCGCTATTGCCGCCGCGGCGTTGCCGATCTCGGTAACTGTTCTCAACCTTAGAACAACCCTTTCTAGGGCTAGTTTAGCGTTCATCATGAAGTTCGCCGTCTTTCTTATCTCAGCTAACTCGCCGGCAAAGGCGTTAGCCCGCTGCGTATCATGCTTGGAATAGGCATCCACAACCTTAGAGAAGAGAGACCTATCCCTTTCTTTGAGGCGGTTTATCGTAGCTTCAACACGTTGAGATTGCCCTTCGATTCTTCTGATGGCAAATTCAAGTCTCGGCCTGAAAGGCTGCTGAGGCCTCAAAACAGCTTTAGCCCCGCTTCTTCCAGATTCCCACTCTTTGCTGAATTTTGACAATGTTCCCACCTTTATCAAAAAGTGAACCCTCTGATGGTTTTCAATCTTCTTATTATGCTGGTATTTACCCTCTTAGCAATATGCAACATTGGTGTAATTCTTTACAGACTATTTCATGTAAAAATCCTTAGACAGTCTTTCTCGGAATTATCAAAAAATTGTACTGTTCAGAAACCGCTGGCGTAAGATCACGTTATTTCGTGATAGAAGCTTGAAAAAAAGTTGCTTCGTTTTTTTTGAAGTGTCCAGATTAATTTGATGAAACTAGAAAGAAAAATAGGGGAATATGCAAAATACTTGTGGAAGCTGTGTAGGAATAGTTATGACTTTCATTGCTGCTTTGGCTTTGGTATATACCTCTAACTCAGTTCGTGACATAATGAATATGTGCTACGACACAAACTCAGGTTAAAACCTTCAATTCAAATCCACCTTTCTTTTCCTAAGTGCTGTTCCACCTAGCCATGGCCATGACACATAGTATGTTTGGTACGACACAAAGCCATGTTCCTCGATGACTAGAATCATCAACTGGTCTGTTAGATGTGCTTTTCAACATAAACACTAAAAATGAGCCTTTTTTAGAACTTAAGGTTTCAGAAAACGGACTCTAACTTTTTCCAATATCATCATCTAAAGTGTTCACTAGCGTACATTTCTGTACAAATGATATCGAAAAAATTTTTGTAGATGATGCCATGCAAAGATAAGTAATAAATTTTTTTTGCTGGAATAACAATTAGGGGCCGTCTGTATATTAAGTTACCAAAGAAAAATTCGGTAGGCTTATCCTTGAAGTATCGGACTGTGGCGTCCTAGCCACTAAAATCTTCGCTGTGATGTACTTCCATCGCCGAGAATGGACATGCCCCGAACTGGCGAAGGAAGTCAAAGGTCACAGGCAGAACGAGAGTAAAGCCTTTTCTCTATTTTTTCTTCCATGCCTTTAATTTGGGTGGAGACTTCGCCTCTCAAGGCTTCCAATGGTTGGTCTAACTGTTGCTTAGGCGGCTCCTCCTTGGGATGAGACTTTATATAGTCTTCCCATAAGTAGAAGAAGCAATGTTTTACCTTAGCATCCTTATGGCTGAATGAGAAGGCTTCGGTAGTTATACTTTTAACTTTAGGCAACTTGGCTTTCCAATATACTTGCTTACTTGAATTTCCTTTTCCAAGCTCTGACATATGCTCACAGCACAAATACTTCGTAAAACTTCCTTTAAGAGAGAATTTCTTGTAAGGTATCAAGATATTCTCTCTTACCCTTCTTATTTCTTGATAGCCTTTCAGTCTTAACCGTGAAGTCTTTAACCTTTAGGTTCTGAAAATAGCCAATCAGAAAATCGTCTATCAGAATGTTCAGAAAAAGAAAAAAGTCTGTTCAATCTTATCATCACTACGTCTAATCTGTGCAATCTAAGGATCAGAAGAGTATGATGGCCCTGAGTGTGCCAAGAGGAAGATAAAAATGATTTGCCCAACTTGTGGAAAAGAGGTACCAGAAAGTTCGATTTTTTGCGCTTACTGTGGCAATAGATTGATTAGCATGATTTCAAAGCCGGAAGATTTCGTTAAAAATATCTTGATTCGAAGAATCGAGGCAATAAAGAATCGTGATACAAAGGCAATTAAAGAAATCGTATGTAATGAGAAGTATTCAAGATTCGATGATTGGGGACCACCATTCGATCTTTGGGGTCCCGAATACTTGAAGAACGAGGCTAATGCTTTGAAAACTATTCAAGGATTCAACTACGAGACGGAAGCGTGGAAGATTGACATTTTCGGAGACTCGGCCATAGCAGCTTTCGTAATCATGTATCGAGGTCAAATAAGGGATCTAAGCTTCAATGTTAAATCACGGATAACTGCCATTCTCATAAAGCAAAATGGAGAGTGGAAAGTTGTTCACGAACATTGGTCACGTTTTCCCGAAAGCCAAATGCCTAATTCAAAGCAGCAGCCTATTCTTCTATAGAAAATTAATATATGTTTCATTTCTAGAATGGCGCCGGGATTCATACCAAAAAGGGTTCAAGTCCACAGGTAGATGTAGTTTTCCCTCTTCACCAAAGTGAGGTATGTTCCCTATGTTGTTAGGATCACCAGAATATTCTTGCCTTCTACTCACGCCTCGTTCAGTCTCGGGATAACGGTATCTACTCTTGACCACATCACTCACGGAACAGAAATACGGTGGAGAAAAGATTATGGAACCGAACTCACGAACGTTCCCGATGTTTCCATGCTTGGATGAATAAGGTGTAGGAAGATTCTTCTTGACAACAAAAGGGCCACTTCTCTTCATTTGTAATTCTTGAGTTGATTCTTCGTACAAAATTGAACTCTTGCTACCTCCACCTTTTGTGACGGATAAAGCATCGAAGTATGGTGGACTAAAAATAATGGAACCAAACTGTGGAATGTTCCCAATGTTACCCTGAATCTTTAGAATATCCTTGAAATCGTTTAATTCTTTCTTCATAAGAAATTCTTTTACTTCTCGCAAATGGTCCTTCATCACCTTTCTTGATAGCGTTAAAATAAGGTGGAGACATAACAATAGAACCGTATTTCTCAGCATGTCTAATGTTATCTTTATCACCATAACCTGATTTTCCTTCCTTCGCAAGTTTATGTTGTCTCTCTAAATGTCCGCCCTCAGGACCTTGGTGACCTGTGCTAACTGACTCGACCGCATTAAAGTATGGAGGAGAAAATAAAATACTGCTGACTCTTTGTGTGTTGAGACAAGATAAATCTCTAGCATCACCTTTGACGCAGATGGCTTTACCAAGATTCTTGTTTGGGAAAAGTTTTCTCAGGTGTTCTATGTTTTTGTTAGATTGGTCGACAAACTTCTTCTCATACTCCACGCCTACAGCATCCATTCCTAAGAGCATCGCTTCAACTAACGTCGTGCCAACGCCAGCCATAGGATCGAAAACAGGAGATTCACCGTACAACTGAAGGATGGCTTTAGCGAGGGGTGGTCTCATCTTGGCTGGATGGTCATTACATAAATAATGGCTTCTCTCAGATTGT
>Ga0315310_10000353_pt1 | contig 29537 bp, 32 predicted proteins | sample TDP5_MG_FD_203630 | JGI IMG/M metagenome (GOLD analysis project Ga0315310, IMG submission 203630) | Freshwater sediment microbial communities from Lake Towuti, South Sulawesi, Indonesia - TDP5 | ecosystem: Environmental > Aquatic > Freshwater > Lake > Sediment | place: Indonesia: South Sulawesi...
AAGTCGAGGAAATTCTCACAGAAATTCCGCCTGAGGCTAAAAAAATCTTTAAAACCTTTAATGTCGAACCTATTTAAATAGTGTTAAACTCAAGATATATCTAATTTTTTCTTCTAATTTATTCAACTCGAATAATTTAATAGATAAAATTTCGAGGTTCATATCAGAACCTAATAAAAAATGGATTTAATGGAATATTAATTAGACCAAAAAATATTCCTGATATTTCCCGAAATCTCTTAAAAGTCATTGAAGATAAAAATTTAAGAGATAAACTCGCATATAATGCTTGGAAAAGCGCGCAAGCATATGATTGGTTAAATATTGCAGAAAAGATCCAAAAGGTCTATGAATCAGTATTGAGCCAATAAATCATGAAATTATTATTCGTCAAATATCTAATTTTTCCATAAAATTGAAATTTTATTTTTCTCCATAGGTAAATAATAAATAGCCTTGATTTAAATCTTGAATCTCTTTAAGATTTAGACTATTATAAAAAAATTCGGCATCTTTCCGAATATTTTTCAGAAAATTAATTGAATGATAGGGCCCAACAGAATATTCGATAATATTTCTTAATCCTACTTCTTTGAAATAATGTTTCATAGTAAATTTTGGTATTTCCTTACCATAAGGCCACTTTCCTTCCTGTTCCATTTTAAATTTACCAATTCTATAAAAAATTGAATTTGCATTTGGAACTAAACACATAACACCTTTTTTACATACACGAACGGATTCTTTAAGGATATATAATATTTCTTCATCAGAGAAATGTTCAAGTAGCCCACTACTCCAAACCCAATCTATTGTATTTGCTTCTAAAGAAAGACCATCTAATATATTTTCCAAATAAAAATGACCATGCAATTTCAATTCATTAAAAAGAGATTTTACAAATTCTAAATTTTCTTTAGAATAATCTAAAAGATGAGGAATCCGATTATATATGCCAAGAATTGCGGAAAGTTCCCCGGTACCACTGCCTAATTCTAATAAAGATTCTTCAGGAGCACTACATTTAAGAAGCGGCTTAATCCAAAATGGAAATTTATTATTCTTTATATCTTTAACTAATGAACTGATATCTCCTTCTCCAATCATTACCTTATGCCATTCTTTATTATCCAATATATGCAACCCTTTAATTCCACTCCATGCTAAAAATAATCCATCTGCTTCATGATTATTATATTTTATTTCAGTAACTTGTACATCAGAGCAAAACTGTTCAAGAATAGATTTTATTTCGTTTTTATTAAACCATTGCTCGAAATCTGTAATTTCCAATCTGCCTAATTTTTGGATATTCTTATCAATTATTATAATTTTTCCCATATTCTTAAGAACCCGACACATTTCCTCAATTGCTTTTTTTATAGCCATTGCATGTTCTAATACTTCTATACAGAATATCCCATCAAAAGTTTCATCATTATAATCAATATTTAATATGCTTCCTTTCCTGGTAATGATTGAATCAGGGACTTCTTTTAATAATTTATCTGATATATCTATCCCATGAATTTCACAAGTAGGATATGCCTCTTTAATTCGGGCTGAAAATCGTCCTTTACCGCAACCCACATCTAAAATTTTTTTGTTTGCTAAATTTCCAAAGGAGGTAAGTACTGTCTCCAATCGCCCATCGGTTTTTGAAACTTCTTTAGGGAATATATTTGCAAATCGGTTAAAGAAATCATGTATTTTAAAATAAGCTGCGTCAATAAAGAATTTATTTGCCCAACTTATTTCTTCATTTGAAAAATATTTTGAAGAACGACCATAACTTCCATTAAATCCGCCTGAAGGATTTTGAACACCACATAAATAATCTAATGCTTTATCAGCTTCTTTTTTCATTCCGAGTTTATACCCAATTATTGCAAATTGAGCAACCCCTACGCTACATACCCAATTCACATTTGAAAAAGCAGGCAAAGCACCGTTTTTTTTCTGAGATTTAAATAGATTTTGTACAAAAGGGCGAACAAACTTAGATTCGCCCATATCTATGAGTCCATCAATAGCATATGCCAAAAAATGGGTCAGTTGATTGCTCTCAAAATTACTTGAATTCTTATAGTACAATAGAGATTTTTGGGCTGCTTCAAGATATTCTGGCATCTTTAAAACTTCAGATGCCATTTTCAGCACAGGTAAAATAAAGATATGAACTGATTCAGGAATAGTCCCATGATATTTTGATGGAATTTGTCCATTCTCTTTAATAGAGTAAAATAAATATTCTGCAGCTTTTATTGCAAATGGTTTAAATTTATCCCAATATTCAGAAGCTCTTAACAGTCCTCTCAACGCCTGTGCTGTGTCAAAAACATAAGTTTCTCCATCTGGACCTGAAAATGAACCATTAGGTCGTTGCATATAGGAAAGAAACTCAGTATACTGGTCAGCAAGATTATATTCACCAATATTTATCAGGGTAGGAATTAAATAGCCTGTTACTTCAAGGTATGGTATTTTACGTTTTGAGCTCACAACTATCCCTTGTTCTGGGATTGTGTTATTTTTAATCCACTGGATTGCTCTATTGTAAAACGATATCAAATTGTGTTTTTTCATTACTCCCCACTAAATATTTCTTTTAAAAATGAAATTTGATCTCTTTTTTCTTTTATCATTTTATCTTGCTCAATATTAACTAATTGATTAGTAATAGCACTGGCTCCAACTCTATCAAAAATTCCACTACGTGAACTTTTTACAAAGAGTCTTGCGAATTTATTAAAAGATAAAGTCGCTATGCATGCATGAACTCTATCAGAATATGTGGCAAAGGTATTTGCATATATATTTAAATAATCTTCAGGGATATCGGATATTAACGTGTTTTCACTTTTTAAATATGAACTCTTTGGAATATTTTTTATAATTCTTATAAAGGGCTTTTGAGTTTCAATACAAAGAGTTATTTTACCTTTAGTTTTGATATTTTGAAAACAATCTATATTTGAATGATGAGTTCTAATTACCTTTTTTTGATTATGTTTTATCGTTGGTTCAGGAATTCGATCGAAATTATAAACAACATAATCTTCAATTATTAATTTAGCAGGCTTATATGCATCAGACAAGAAAAAGGCACAATCTATTCCATCATATGATTTAGGAAAACAATTTTTATAGTTTTTAAAAGAGATTTTATCCCGAGAAATAAAACCGCTTACCTTTATTTCATCTAAAAATCGCCTAAAATTTTCAATTTCTGATTTTTCGTAAGTATCACCCCCACAACCATTAAAAATTATTTTGACTCCTCTCGCCGAAAGAGACCTCAAAATAGGACCCTCTATTTCAATAAAACTATCGCATAAATTCATTCCTGATACTACAACAAAATCAATTTTCATTAATTTTGCTAGATCTATTGAATTATTCATGGATTCTTTATTAGCGTAATAAAACCATCTTGGTAATTCACTGGCAAAATGAACTTTTGCATTTGGAACTGCCGATTTTATTGTATAAATTGAACCATAATCAATGAAGGCATTTCCAATGTTTGTATACCAACAAGCCCCATAATATAAAATATCCATTATTTTATAACCTCCCAAGTTTGCTTGAGTTTTAAAAGCCCTCTTGTGTTTTGCGGGCGCTCGACAATCAACTTCTCCTCAAAGTCTCGCCATTCAAGCACATTTGATTCTTCTTCTTCGCAAACAACAACCGCATAACGATAGCTACCTACTGGCAAGTCAAAATTATTAATTGTGACTCTTATTTTTCCTTTATTAATTATATCCGGCAATTTAATATTTTCATAGGAATTCCAGAATCCTGTAAATAATCCTTGATAATCGTAGAAGCTTATACCAAATATTGGGCTACGTATCTTTTCTTTAGTTTCGTAATCAAATTCTATTATTAATTTTTCGCCTGTTGGTATAGTCTGAACTATATTCCCAAGACTATCAATGAAACTGATTTCTTTTATAATCTCTTTATTATGAATGGCTTCTTTATTTTGCTCCCTTATTTCCCGTTCTTTTACTATATTATTGATGTAAAAGGAAATTGCTGCTTCACTTTCCCCATAAAAAATATTTTTTCCCTTATTAAGAACGATACAGGTTTTACAATATTCTCTCATCACATATTCGTTATGAGAAACTATAACAATGGACATATCTTGAGTTTTTTTCAATTCATGCATTTTTCTAAAACACTTAATTTGAAAATTTCGATCTCCTACTGCCAATACTTCATCCACTAATAATATATCTGGATCACGATGCACTGCAACTGCAAAACCCAATCTAATAAACATCCCAGACGAATAATATTTTACTGGTACATCAATGAAATCTCCAATATCTGCAAATTTTATAATACTATCAAATTTTTCATCAATTTCCTTTTTGTTCATTCCCAGAATCGCGCCATTAATATACACATTTTGCCTTCCTGTTAACATTGGGTGAAAACCTGCCCCTACTTCAATTAGAGCCCCAACTTTACCTTTAATAGTGATTTTCCCTTTATCAGGCCAAAAAATGCCATTAAGCAATTTGAGTAGAGTGGTTTTACCTGAGCCATTAGGACCAATAATTCCTAATATCTCACCCTTCTTTACTTCAAAAGATACATCGTTAACAGCCCAAAATTCATCCTTTCTCAATTTTTCGGAATGAGAACCTAATCCAACTATATTTCTTGTAATATCTTTTATTCCATACCACATAGACCTTTTTATTGATTTGCAATATTTTTTGGAAACATGTTCTACTTTTATAGCCAACTCTTCATCCATTTGATTTCATCCAATAGGTATTCATTATTTAAAATATTCCTTAATTGGTAATAATAAATTCGTAGGACCTAGAAAATTCATCATTATATACGCTCAGTAACTCGCGTTTCTGTTAAATGAAATAATATTAAACAGAATATAAATATCACAACAGACAGAATACTTGAAATCATAAAACCTATCCAATTTGACATTGTACCACTTAATATAAGCTCTCTTGGTGCTGAAATCAAATAATATACGGGATTATACATTGAAATTTGTAATAATATTCCTACATTAGGTATTTCATACAAAACAGGTGTTAAAAACATTAAGAATGTTATCAATACCGAAAGTAAATTTCCAGCGTCCCTTATAATTCCGTTTAAAATAGATACTAGAAAACCAAGACCAAGTGTGAGTAATAGAATCGGAATTATTAATGGAATAATTAATAAAATAGCTATGTTTGGTATAAACCCATATATAACAAATAATATACATAATAATATAAATTGAATTAGGAATGAAACTAATGATTGTCCAATAGATGCAATTACAAGCGATTTCTTTGAAAAATTAATTTTTACAATCGTTGGACCCGCACGAACTAATGAATTTGAACAGCCTATTAATCCCGTTGAAAACAATGACCAAAATGCCATACCAAGGACAGCATAAATTGGATAGGCTACAGCAATAGAACCATAATCAAATACGCCAGATTGTTTCAGAATAATAAATGTACCTACGCTTACAAGTGGTATTATAAATGCCCATAAAATCCCTATAAAAGACTGTTTATATGCGGCCAAAAAATCGCGTTTGAATAACTGCCAAGTGAGCCAACGGTTATTTTTAAGATCTCTACCAATCTCCTTAAAAATATTTAAATAACCCTTTTTTAAGGCATTATCTGGTTCATAAATAGTTAGATTTTCGGTCATATATTACCCCATATTTTGGATCCATAAATAAAATGGATAATATTATTTTTGATTTTATGGAATGATTATTTATTGTATTAAATGATTACGTAGATATGGAAATATGAAAATTTTAATAATTGCAGGTGCTCATCGAGTGGTCCTTTGAATATATTTAAAAATTTTGTTTAACTTAAAAATTTGTTTATAATAATAAAGCGGTCTAGAAATACGACCATTTTAAAAAAAAGTCCTCCGCCAATATACTGAAGTTTAAATATTTTAGGAAGAGATAAAGAGGCAAGTTTCTCAATTAGATACAATAGATAAAAACCAATGACTTGAGAATATCTATTTCCTTTTTTTCAATAATCTGTTGTGATTTTTCTTGATAATTCAATTATGATAATTTAATTATTGTGCAATTTTTAGGATTATGTCTCGTATTCTTTTGCTTGCTTTTCCATCTCCATAAGGATTATTTCTTTTCGCTAATTTTTTATAATGCTTTTCTGAAATTAAAAGTTCGGAAGTTTCGGTTATAATTTTATTTTGATCGGTTCCGACAAGTTTTGCGGTTCCCACTTTTATTCCTTCTATTCTTTCCGTAACATCTCTCATAACTAAAACAGGCTTGCCCAAGGATGGGGCTTCTTCCTGAATTCCTCCTGAATCAGTTAATACCAAATAGGAATTCTTCAATAGCCAGATTAAATAGGGATAGGCCAATGGTTCAATTAAATGAATTCTTTCGTTCTTACCCAAAATTTCATTAACTGGCTTTCTAACACTTGGATTTAAATGTACTGGATAAATGATTTCAACATTCTCAAACCTTTCAGTAATTTGCTTTAGTGAATAACATATATTTTCAAAAGGTTTTCCAAAACTTTCTCTTCTATGCCCTGTGACAAGAATAATTTTCTTTGAAAAATCAAGAAATGAAAAAAAATCTTGATAATTTTCTTTCTTTTGTTGTTCTATTATTTTAAGCCCAAGAAATAAAGCATCAATTACAGTATTTCCGACGATCCATATATTTTTTCGAATATTTTCATTCCTTAGATTTTTGGCTGCATTTTGAGTTGGTGCAAAATGATAATCCGCCAAATGACCAATCAGCACCCGATTTATTTCTTCAGGATAAGGGGATAATTTATTACCGCTTCTTAAACCGGCTTCTACGTGAGCAATTTTTATTTTCTTATAGAAGCCTGCCAATGCTCCAATAAAAGCTGTGGTCGTATCACCTTGAACAACTATTAAATCGGGATTATTATTCTCTAAAATATCTTCTAGTCCTCTTAAACCTTCAATACAAATATCAAAAAGTGTTTGATTCGATTTCATAAGATTTAAATCAAAATCGGGCTTTATATTAAAAAAATCTAAGACCTGATCTAATAATTCTCTATGTTGCCCAGTCACGCATATTTTTAATTCAATCTCATTGGAGAAATTTTGAAATTCTTTGATAAGGGGCGCTAATTTTATTGCTTCTGGTCTTGTGCCAAATATTGTGAAGATTTTAATCACTACTTGTTTTCACCTTTACCATTGAGCCGTTATATATTTAGAAGGGGTATAATTTTAAAATAAGGAGACAGAATTGAATATTAAAAGATATTTTTTAAAATTCATTAAATATCTTATTTTAATTTTAGTAATCATATTTTTTAATTCTCTTAAATTTGTTTAATAGTTCCAAAATGCCCTGATCGATAGTGTATTGTGGTTCAAATCCATATTTTCGAGCTTTTGAATCATCGAGTTCGTAGGATAGCTGATTTAAACTTGGTGTGGAAACAACTTCATATCGTAAATCAGCAATATATTTCTGCAAAATATTGAGAACTTGTGTCATGTTCCAGTTATCACCTACAATATTAATGATTTCCCCGTTGATATCATCATTTTTAATAGCCCAAATATAGGCGCGACATACATCCCGTATATGAACATAAGGGCGTGCTTCTTGAAGTGCTGAGTCATATACAGACAATGGTTTTCCGATAGATGCTTGAAAAGAAAATACATCGAGAATTGTATCAAAACGCATTCCAATGCTATATCCTACGACAGTCCCTAATCTTAAGGCTATGGCATTAAGTCCTTCATCTTTAGCAAGTTTCATTCCTTCTGTTTCTGCTTGCAATTTGAATATTCCATAAGGGCTAACAGGCTTACATTCATAATTCTCATCAATCATACCAGAGGTTGGGCCATAAACACTTGCGCTTGAAGTATAAATGAATTTTTTTACTTGACTTTCAATTGCTTGCTGAAAAGCATTCATTGCACCATGATAATTCACTGCTTCAGTTAGATCTTTTCGTTCAAAAGAAAGCGGTGCATTTGTTATATCTGCCATATAAATAACAATATCAATGTCTTCAAAGGCGGGTTTAAGCATGTCTTTATCCCGAATATCTCCCTGAACTACTTCATAAGTGGCATATTCTGGAAGATCAAATAAGGTCACATAGCGATCTTTAAACATATTATCATAGATACGAATTAAGCAATTTGGAAATTCATAGGGAAGGTATTCGCGGATTAATAACGAGCCTAAATATCCACAACCTCCTAAAATTAAGAAGTTCATATTCATCTCCTTTATAAAATTTTATCATTAATATAACGTTCTAAGGCATCTTCCCAACTAGGCAAATCATCCTTGCCTAGAAGCTCTAAATTATAATGACGTAACACACTATAATTTGGTCTTGGTGCGGGGGAACCATAATCCTTAGCCGATATTTTATTAAGTTTCACTTGCTCATCCAAATGCGTTAATTCCAAGATTTTTTGGGCATAATCGAACCAAGAAATTTCTCCTTTATTTGAAATATGATATAGTCCATAATATGAAGTTTCAATCAATTCGCCGATTTTAGGGGCCAAATCATAGGTATAGGTAGGACAATGAATTTGGTCATAAACAACATTTAATTCTTTACGTTCATTAGCCAATTTAAGAATTGTTTTCACAAAATTTTTTTTCTCTCCCCCAAATACGCCCGCAGTTCGAATAATAAAATGTTTTTGACAAGTGTGCATTACATAATTTTCTCCAGCTAATTTAGATTTTCCATATATATTGAGCGGATTCGGTAAATCATATTCAATATAAGGACTATTTTTTTCACCATCGAATACATAATCTGTAGAAATAAAAACTACCTTAGCATTCATCTCTTGGCATGCAACTGCCACATTTCGAGCGCCCAATGCGTTCACCTTAAAGGAAGTATCGGGATCGTTCTCACATAGATCAGTAACATGAAAGGCAGCAGTATTAATTACGACATCGGGGTCTAATTCCTTTAAGACGGAAAAGACTTGAGGACCATTCTCAACAGCGAGATCCTCATGAGTCAAGCCGAATATTTCATGATTACTAGGTAAAGTATCCAATAGGGCAGTTCCTAACTGTCCATTTGATCCAATTACTATTATTTTCATTAAATTAACCTCTATTCTCAAATTAGAATGACATCACTCTATGCTAATATAATTTTTGGGTTTAGATAACTTTTTTGAGGGCTCAGAAGTTAAATATTATTTTTAAAGCAATAATTATTTAATAGAGCATTTAATAATACTTAATTTAGAGGTAAAAAGAATGCTGGAAGGAACACTTATTCGCCCACTTAAGAAAAATTGCGATGAACGCGGGTATTTATGCGAATTAATTCGATCAGATGGCGATTATTACTATCCATTTGCGATGTGCTACTATTCAGTGTCTTGGAAAGGAGTTATTCGAGCTTGGCATCGGCATCCCCGAACTGAGCAACGTGACACTTTTATTGTTCTTCAAGGAATGGCTAAAGTTTGTGCATATGATATGGAAACCGAGGAATTAAACGAATATTTTATCGGTGAAGATAATATGGTTGCATTAACTATAAACGGGAAATATTGGCATGGATTTAAAGCAATCAGCGATAAACCTGTGGTTCTTCTGAATTTCCCAGATCAACTTTACGATTACACAAATCCTGATGAGGAACGGCTGCCATATAATACAGATAAAATACCATATAATTGGGATTTAAAAATGAAATAAGATCTGCTAAATTTTATTTAAAAGATGCTAGAAATATGAAAGGTTTAGTACTATCAGGTGGAACTGGCACAAGATTACGTCCATTAACGCATACTAGCGCTAAACAATTAATTCCAGTTGCAAATAAGCCTGTTTTATTCTATGCACTAGAAGATGTGCAAGAATGTGGTATTAATGATGTAGGAATAATTGTAGGGCATACAAAAAATGAAGTAATGGAAGCGGTCGGAGATGGTTCCAAATTTGGAATACAAGTAACATATATTGAACAAGAATCTCCTGCAGGATTGGCACATGCAGTGAAAACAGCTAAAGATTTTCTGGGAACTGACCCATTCGTAATGTATTTAGGGGATAATATTTTAAAAGAAGGTATTGTTAGTCTCTACGAACAGTTTGAATCCTCCCAGTGTGATGCCCTAATTGCTGTATGCAAAGTGAAAGATCCCCAAAGATTTGGGGTAGTAGAAGTAAAAGATGGAAAAGTAATAAAGTTAATTGAAAAGCCCAAAGTACCAAAAAGTGATTTAGCACTAGCTGGAATTTATTTCTTTAGAAGTTCAATATTTGAAGCAATAGATCAGATTCAACCATCCTGGAGAAATGAATTAGAGATAACAGATGCGATTCAGAAATTAGTGGATTGGAATTATAAGGTGGATTATAAAGAAGTAACTGGTTGGTGGAAAGATACAGGTAAACCAGAGGATGTAATTGAAGTAAATCAATTACTATTGAGAGAAATCAAAACAGATATACGGGGTGAGATAGAAGATAATGTATCAATTAATGGAGATGTAATAATAGAAGAAAATACGGTCATTCATTCAGGCTGCAAATTATTAGGACCCATTATTATCGGAAAAAATTGTGAAATTGGTCCTAATTCCTATATAGGCCCTTACACATCAATTGGAGATAAAACCAGAATTATTGGAGGCGAACTTGAGAATTCGGTCATAATCGGCGATACTCTTATAGATTGTGATCGAAGAATTGTGGAAAGTCTCATAGGGCGTAATTCAACGATTACTTCAATGAAAAATAAGCTTCCTGGGGGTAATAAATTAATTCTAGGGGAGAATTCATACATCACAATTTAAATCATGGCGAGCTTAGGGGGGCGAATTTATAAAGCATACTTTTAAAAAAATTAATAGTCATTTTAATCAATTTCAAAATGTTCCTCTCATTTCTATCATTCTACCAACATTAAATGAAGCAAAATCAATTAATAAAGTGATTTTTGAGATTAATAATCTTTCTTTACCTAAAAAAGAAATTCTTGTGGTGGATGGGTGTTCAACAGATGCAACCATAGATATTGCCCAAAAAATGGGTGCAAAAATTGTAATTGAACCTAATAAAGGATATGGAAATGCTATTAGAAGAGGTATTAATATAGCACATGGGCAAATTATTGTAATAATGGATTCAGATTATACTTATCCTGGGTATTACATACCGAAACTTATAGCCCCTTTATTAAATGGGGAAGGTGATTTAATACTCGGAAATAGACTTAATTATTTTAATAGAAATTCCATGAAGATTTCACATCTTTTTGGAAATATGATTTTAACTATTATTTTTAATTTTTTATTTCATAGTAATCTAAGAGATACTCAGACCGGATTTAGGGCATTTCGGAAAACCCTATTTCAAAAGCTAAATCTCAAAAGTAAAGATTTATATTTTCCTACTGAAATTTTAGTTCAAGCTTTAAAATATCATCTAAAAATAAAGGAAATACCAATAATTTATCGTTCTAGAATCGGAAAATCAAAATTGAATCCAATTTTAGATGGATTTATAATCTTAATAAAAATTATTATAACTCGATTATCACTTCTACATCGTCTATAATTTCTGAGAATAAAATAAGGTATTATTTATGAATTTCAATGGGAAAAAAATATTAGTTACAGGTGCAGCGGGATTTATTGGGAGCAATATTATTTCAAAGCTACTTGCTAATGATTGTAAAATTTTGGGAATCGATAATTTTTATAATGGTCGAATAGAAAATGTAAAAAATTTGCTGAATCACTCAAATTTTACCCTTATGAAGATTGATATTCGCGATTATCATTATCTTCGTAAAATTCTTAATAATTATGAAATTGATATTATTTTCCATCAGGCTGCCTTAACCAATGTACCGCAATCAGTTGACGCCCCCTTCTCCACAAATGAAGTGAATGTTCTAGGAACTCTTAATTTATTAATAATTGCTCAAGAATTAGATATAGAGCGTTTTGTTTTTGCATCAAGTTCTTCCGTTTATGGAGAAAGCTCTACTCTTCCAAAGCAAGAAGATATGTGTCCTTGTCCTACTTCGCCCTATGGTGTTTCAAAACTTGCCGCGGAAAGTTATGTATATTCTTTCTACAAAACCTATGGATTAAAAACTGTTTCTCTACGGTATTTTAATGTATATGGTCCAAATCAAATTGCAAGTCCCTATAGTGGAGTAATTTCCATTTTCATCTCTAGGGTTTATAATGGACAACCTCCTATTATTTTTGGAGACGGAACCCAAACACGTGATTTTACTTTTGTTGAAGATGTAGTGCGCGCTAATTTCCTCGCTGCAACTCGAACTAGCGCTATTGGTCAAACCTTTAATATTGGCACAGGAAATCAAATATCAATTTTGGAATTAGCACAGAATATTTTAGAACTTTTGAATAGATCAGACTTAAACATTCAATTTGAACCGCCTCGAACTGGCGATATTCCTCATAGTCAGGCAGATATTATGCGGGCTAAAAAGTTGCTTAATTTTATTCCACAATTTGATTTACCTAAGGGACTTATTGAAACTATTAAATGGTTTAAACAGCGAGGTTCTGATTGAATGCCAATTATGAATGTTCCCCTAAATCAAATAACTCAATTTCTAAGGGAAGGAATAATCAAAATAGCAGTATTTGGGCTGGGAAGAATAGGATTACCTACAGCCTTAGCTTTTGCAGAAAAAGGAATTATTGTTTATGGCATAGATATTCAAGAGTCAGTAATTAATTCAATAAAAAATTTAACCCCCTATATCGACGAACCAGGCCTAATAGATTTATTGAAAGATGTGATGGCAAATAACAACTTTCTTGTAACTACAAATTATGAAGAACTAATGATTGAGGCAGATATCTTTATAATATGTGTTCCTACACCCGTAACCTCTGATAAAATTCCCGATTATTCTAAAATTATTGAGGTATGTAATAACGGTCTTCAATTTCTAAAAAAAGATGATTTGATAATCGTTGAAAGTACAATATCACCTGATACAATAGAAAATTTAATAATTCCAATAATTAAGGAAAATACAGGTCTGATTGCAGGAATTGATTATGGAATTGCATGTTGTCCTGAAAGAGCTGATCCTGGAAACATTTTAGTAAATTTTAAAAAAGTACCAAGGATTATTGGAGGGTATACGAACAGATCTACCGAAATTACAACCGAAATCTATCGCTATATTACAGATGCAGATTTAATTCAAGTAAGTAATGAAAAAATTGCTTGTGCAGTAAAATTAACTGAAAATATATTTCGTGATGTTAATATTGCCTTAATGAATGAATTAGCAATTCTCTATGAAAAAATGGGACTTGATATCATTGAAATTATTGGAGCTTCATCTACTAAATGGAACTTTCAACCTCATTATCCTGGCGCTGGAGTTGGAGGCCCTTGCTTACCTGCAAATCCGTATTATCTCATTCAAGAAGCTATAAAGGTAGGGTTTGTCCCTCATCTAATTCGTGTGGCACGAGAGGTAAACGATCGTATGCCCCAGCATATTATTGATCTCACTCTCCAAGCATTAAATCAGGCGGAAAAATCGGTTAAAAATGCAAAAATCGCAATATTGGGAATTACATATAAACCTGATGTACACGATTTTCAACTTTCTCCCGCTATTCCTATTATCCAAACCCTTAAACAATTAGGCGCCAGGCTATTTCTCTATGATCCGTTAATTCAACCAAATGATATAATTACACAAAATTTCCTATATGACTCAAATTGTGTAACTTCAATCGAAAAGGCAATCAAAAATTCTGATTGCATTATCATTGTAACCGCCCATAAACAATTTAATCAATTAAACATTAAGGATATAGAAAATTTAGCCGCTAAACCCCTTATCATAGTTGATGGTCGGAACATTTTTAATATAAATGAATTACCCCCTGAAATTATTTACTATGGCGTAGGTAGAAAAAAGTTTAGTTAAATAATAGCTATTATTGTAAATCAGTCTCTCAATATCGTACGGTGTTTAATAAAATGCCGAGACATCATATCTGCCATCAATCCAAATAGTAGAACTTGAATTCCTGTCATAATCATTAATGCTGCGAGCGTTACTAAACGTTGTCCAGTTTCAAATGTATGTAGGATAAAAAACTCATAAACAATGTAAAGCCCGATTAGCGTTCCTATAAGCATCATTGCGACCCCTATTGTACCAAATAAGGTCATTGGGCGGTAATCTCTATATGCTCGCAACATTGTCATCGAGGTATTTAGCCCATACTCCGTAGGATCACGAATTAATCTTGATTTTCCATATTTTCGTTCATAAAAATTGACTGGAACTTCATCAATGTGAAATCCCTCGGCGGCTGCCCGGATAATCATTTCCTGGGTGTATGTATAATCTGCGCTGATTATAATATGCTCTAGTACCTCCCGTTTAATCGCCCGAAATCCTGTTTGAGCGTCAGATAAATCTATATTCATTAAATTTCGAACAATTAATGTAATAATTTTGTTTCCAAACCTTTTCAATCTAGGCATATTGACAATAGTACCCTTAAATCTTGAACCTAAAACCAAATCTGCCTTTCCCTCTAAAATTGGCTGTAAAAGATCTGGGATCTGATTTGCATCATATTGTCCGTCAGCATCGATTGTTACAATAATATCCGCCCCTAATTTCAGAGCTTCATTGATACCGTCTCTAATTGTAGGCCCTAATCCTTTATTGATTATATGACTTTTCACAATTGCCTTAGATTCTTTTGCAATTTTCTCCGTATTATCCGTTGATCCATCATTAATCACAATCACTTGGTCGGTATGTTTAAACGTTCTTGAAATCACTTCTGCAATATTTTTTTCTTCGTTGTATGCTGGAATTATAGTATATACTGTAAGATTCTTCCTGTCAATTGGGTTCGCCCCAACAATAGGTGGATGTTTTTCTGGCGTTAAAATTCTTTTAAGTACATGGAGAATTAATAAGATCGCTCCAGCAAGAAAACAAAGCCAGGTAAATTCACCAATATAACCAATAATATCTCCGATAAATAAGGGCCATATGAAGAAATCCCAAAAAAACTGAGGATTCGTAATAATTATTTTAAAAAGCTCAAAAATAATTAATCCAAACATCGAAAAAAGCATTAAAAAGAAAGCTAAAGCCATTAAACTCCAGCCCATATGCAGTAATTTCGGCATCTTTATTCACTCTAGAACATTATCGCTTTCTAGCTAATACAACGAGGTGACCCGGAGGTAATGAATTTTTTCTTGTTCTAATATATTCAATTTCAATTATTTTATTAATAATTAGTCTTGTAAACTTTTGAAATAATTTCCATAAAAATTGGAGCGGAAAATAGAGTAAATTCGAGAGGTCTGTATTCCAGTAAAGGATTTTTATAGTCCATCCTTTAAATAATTTTTTCAAAGATTCTTGGTTATATCCCACCCTTTTATGTCCCCATCTACTAAAATTTAACCAATTCTTTAAAAATTTTGGGAAAATATTCTCTTTTTCATAGGGAATAGTGAAAATAAATAACCCATTTTTTTTCAAAATGACAGTTATTTGATTAATTAATTGATTTTGATTCCCTATATGTTCTAATACATCAAAAGCAGTCATAATTCTTATTGATTCGCGTTTAAATGGAATATGCTCCGCGGTAGCTTTGATAATATGAATATGTTTTTGTTTAATTACTTCCAAATCAATCCCAATTCGCTCTTTAACCTCCAAAGATCGTAAAAATACTCCATCATAGCATCCAATATCCAATATGCTGTCCGATAATTTGATATAATTTGATAAATTCAACTTCTTAATCAGCATATATCTATAATATGTTCCAAATCTCAATTATGGCTCAAACTCCGCCTATATATCTCTGGATATTTCTTTACTATGATTTTAAAAGAATGATTTCTAATTATAAATTTTCTCCCGTTTTCAAATAGAAATCCATTCTTATTATTTTTTATTATTTCAGGAATCCCATTAATATTTGATGCAATTTATGAAAATTATACAATTCTCATAAATTTCCTCTATTTATTCGTATTACTTTATAATATAACCGAATATAATCATCTACCATTTTTTTGAGCGAATATTTTAGTTGCGCCTCCTTTTTCACATTCTCTCCCATTTTTTGACGTAATTCCCAATTCTGATAGAGAAAAACTGTTTGATTTACGATTTTATCAATGGTAATTGGTGGTTCAAGAATTATTCCTGTGGATCCGTGATTAACAGGTTCTAATAAATTACGGGATCCAATAATAATGGCTGGCACTCCTGCCGCTTTGCTCTCTAAAAGGGCAAGAGAAAGGCCCTCCCTTTGCGATAACAGCATAAAAATATTCGCTCGCTTGAAAAGTGCAATCTTTTCGCTTTCAGGAACCCATCCAGGCATAACTACGGAAGCATCCAATTGTAATTCCACCACAACTTTCTTTAGTTCTTCTGCCTCAATTCCACTCCCCAAAATAATCAACTTTCCTTCCGGAATTTCATCTAATATTCTCGGAAAAGCCTGAATTATTAAATTAACATTCTTTCTTTGAACCAACCGTCCAGCTGTTAATATTATAAAATTCTGGGGTATAATCCCGTACTTTCCTAAGATCGCTAAGTTATCAGGAGTTCTATTGGAAATTAATGGAACACCATTATATATTACTTCCAAGGGCGAATATCCCAATTTCTTTAGGATATCTCTTCTTAATTTGGGACTTACTGCAACTCCCACATCGCATCGTCTTAGCACAAAACGTAAAACGGGATTAAAAATCATTGGTACCTCATAAAAATCCGCAGGACCATGTACTGTGATAATGAGTGGGATATTAACAAGCTTCTTAACTATTAACCCGATTAAACCCCACGGAACAATAAATGAAGCATGCATTAAATGGAATTGATTTATTCTTTGTAATTTCCACAAACTAAGGATGCCGCCAATCGTATCAAAAAAAGCTACTAAAATTCTGAGATACTTCGACTTTAAATATTGCCCACCACCTAAAATTTTTATCTTATACGGTAATATATTCCTAAAACGATGAATTTGAATTCCTTTATAATAGTCATTACGCGGTAAATTTAGATTTCTTGTCAAAATCTGAACCTTATGCCCTCTTTCCTCTAACTTTTTACATAAATTCAAAGCAAACATTTCTGCCCCTCCTCTAGATATTGGAAAAAAACTTGGAATCATATGACAAATCCGCAAATTCCTCATGATTCATCTCCAGATGATTCAAATTTTTTCGATTGAAATCATTATTCCTACACAGTATTCAAAATGCTTCTTAAATGATTATTTAATGAAATAACAAAACTTTTATAAATTAGGACTCAATTAAAATAAATCCGTATATCATACAAAAGTAATTTTATCTCACAATTCATTAGGGAAATTAAAATCAAACGGAGTTTAGAGATAAATGCAACGGGATAAATTATATGGATTAATTATCTTCGTCGGTGCCGCAGTTATCCTCTTCTGGTATACCCTATATGCCCTAGTCTACGCCGGTTTCTTCCATGGCGGCGGACGTACTCTGCCTGACCCATGGTATTCTCTTGCAACCCTCTGGGGCGCGCTCTCCTACTGGGGCTGGGCTGTTATTCTCCCTATATGGGTTGCTGCCCTCTTAATTTTGGTGATCGCTATGTGGATCGGCTGGACCATGCTTACAGTTTTTGGCCGTATCGACCTAAAACAAGCAAAACCCCTCCACCGGTACCCTTAGAGGAGCTAGAAGAGTTAGGGCTCGAGGAAGAAGAAGAAGAGAAGAAAGAAGAAGAAGAATCCTAAAACAGAGGAGTTTTTTTTGTCCTCTGACGCCTTTTTATTATTTTTTCCCTCTACTTTTTTAATACAAATATACTATTTTTCAAAGGGTTTTAATACGATTTAAAGCGGGGAAAAAGTGTCAAAGCATTATCATGCTCGACAGCGAGCATTTAAGTAGTTTCACTGCACAGTAGTTTCACTGCACAGAATTTAGGGGGGATATTATTACAGATTTAAGTAGTTTCACTGCACAGAAGATTGCTGGACGAATGACTTCGACTTAAGGTCAGGGATAAAACTATTTGAGAAACGAATGCGCAAAATCATTTCAAAATCTTTAAATTAGGCGGTTTCTTAAAATTCATGAGGATTTGACATGAATCTAAATTCTTTCTATTTTCAAAAATTGGAGGAATGGGAGAAGGAAGTCAAAACCACCAATGATGCCATGGTTGACGACCAAATAAGTAAATTTAGGGATATTTTAATGGAAATTTTGAATGAGGGTCGGCTAGAAGAATGGGATAGAATCGAGTTAATCAATTATATTTTGAAAATTCCAAGTAAAGTGTTTGAGGAATATCATCGGACGGGGAAGATTTTTTACGCTTATTCTGAAGATGGTGAATGTTTCAATTTTGATTTCTGCGAAGATTTGATAAAAGTGGTTATTCAATTGCTGGAAAATTTTCCTTGGTTTAATCTCCGGGATATTCAAATATATTTTGATATTATAAGTTCTCTTTATAATCCTAAATTTCAAACAGCCGAAAATGTATTTGAAATTATTAAAAAGATTGAAACCCTGCAAGCGCCAATGCTTATTATAGACAGCATAGAGATTTTAAAATCATATATCTTTAGAGTTACTCAAAAAGTTATCCTGAAAGATGGGAGCTTGGATTACTTACATAAACATGGTCAAGAATTTGTAGAAAATTATCAAGAGTATTTTATTCGATTGGCCGAATTGATGGCAAAAAATAGAGAGGCAGAAACTGCACAAAGACTTTTTTTTAAAGCATTTGATGAATATCGTTCTCAAAATAATAGATTATATTACTGTATTTTTTTTGAAAACTCTGAATTTGCAAGAAAACTTCAGGAACGTTATTGCGGAGTCATAATTCTTGACAATTATCCATCCCTTAGAGAACTCTATAGATGCGATCCCTTCAAGTTTTTTGAGCAATGGGAAAGGGGGGATAAGCTTCCGCTCTTATTAGATACAATTCACCGAGTTTCTTTGCCCCTAAAGGGACATAATAAGGTTTTGTTTGAAAAATTTCGTAAATTATTTCTTTTAACCTGTAAAGAATGCCTCATTCTTGATGGGCTGTTTAAATATATAAAATTAGCAGAAATATACTTCAAAAGTGGGAGAGAACCGACTGGATTTTATATGTATCAATTAATTTGCCAAGAGATCGAACAGAAATTACTAACGATATCGCCGTTTCCCCTTTATCAAGGGACTAAAAACACTAGCATAATTGATTTGGATCCCAATATGGATAATATACATGTGGATTTACATAAGAAAATAATTGAAATAATATCTAATGAATTCCCTATAGGTTCTGCAGAATATATCTTAGAAATATCGAAAATTTTCTCAAAGATGCCTGAACATTTTGATTATATGGCGCCTGAGCATTGTATTTCGCTTTATGAATCAATAATCAAAAGTCAACCTAAAATAGCCAAAACTTTTATCTCTCTATTGAAAGAACAATTGGCATTACATCAGGTGCGGATACCGCTCGAAGAAAATTATTTAATATTAAGTTTAATTATTGCGTCTCCAGCTAAAATAATTAAGGAAGAATTAATTTCATTATTTGAAATGATTGATTTTTCCCGATTAGACTTTGATTCTTATGAAGCGCTTTTGGATGCCCACTCTTACCTCAAAAAATTATTGAAAGATTGAAGAAGAAGAGAAGAAAGAAGAAGAAGAATCCTAAAACAGAGGAGTTTTTTTTGTCCTCTGACGCCTTTTTTATTATTTTTTCCCTTTACTTTTTTAATATGAACTCAATTTTCGAGATAGACTTTTTATTACGATTTAAAGCGGGGGAAAAGGGTTAAGGCATTATCGCGTTCAATAGCCCTACGTGTCTGCGGATCAAATCCATCGTAATGTTGAATTCCATCGATCATTGAGGGTAGTAAAGATTCAGGGAGGAAGGGATAATCGCTACCGAAGAGAATATGAGATGGATCTGCCGATTCCTGAAAAGAGCGTAATGTATAGGGAGTTGCAGAAAGGGCGATATCATAATAGAGGCTTTTAAGGGAATCAATGATCTTTCGGTCGCCCATTGAGATTCGCCAAGCTAAATAGGGCGCCGTTCCGCCTGCATGTGAAAATATAAGACGAATATGGGGGTAACGTTTCAATGCGCGAGTGTAAATAAGGTTTGCAATAGCCCGGGTCGTATCAAAGACAAATTCCATGATTGCAGGTGGAACTTTGGTTTTAGGTAGCATTTCAGCAGGTGGAGTATTGGGATGAATAAAAACCACTGCGCTCCGACGGTTTAATTCTGCAAAAAGATCTTCAAATGCCGAATCACCGAGATATTGCCCATCAATATTTGTAAGGAGCCCCACGCCATCCAAATTTAATGTGTCTAAGGCATAGTCTAATTCAAGTAATGAAGATTCCATATCGGGTAATGGTAGCACGGCGAAAGATCCGAAATGTTGCGGATATTTTTGAATGAGACGTGCAGAAAACTCATTGCAACTCCGGGCCAGCTCACGTGAAAAATTTTGATCACCAAAATAAATTCCTGGGGCCGAAATAGAAACAATTGCCGCCATAATGCCTCTTCGATTCATCAACGCCAATGATTTTTCTATATCCCATTTAGGGAAAACAATACCTGCACTTTCCTTAATACCAATTTTAGCTAGCGATGAAATATATTCGACCGGCAAAATATGATGATGCACATCAATCCGATGGGGTTTTACTATCTCATTCATACCCATTAAACCTTCATAATTCATATTTCGATTGTTTAAGTTCTTTCCTAATCAAGGGGTATATACCTTAAAAATGTTCCTTCTTTTATTTATTTTCACAAGTTTGATCATTTTCAATCGCGAAAATTTTAAATGCAATTTTATCTTTTAGAAAAACTGAACATCTTTGAAAGACAATAATGCGGATTGAATATAAGCAATTCGCAATTTGTTTCTTTATTTAGGAGTTAATTATATGGTTAAAAAGTTCACCTTCAGAGGTTATACACTCGAAGAATTACAGAATTTACCCATGGATGAATTCATAAAGCTCTTATCATCTCGTATGCGTCGAAGTTTGCAACGTGGGCTTCCCCATAGACAGAAGAAACTATTGGAAAATCTTCGCCGGGCAAGGCGGGCTTTGAAAAAGGGCAAGAAAGTAGTTGTCCGGACTCACGCCCGTGATATGATTGCTATGCCAGAGATGGTCGGGCTTACAATTGCAGTCTATAATGGAAGAGAGTTTATTCCGATTGAAGTATCTCCCGAACATATTGGGCATTATTTGGGTGAATTTTCTCCAACCATTAAGAAAGTGTCTCATGGAAATCCTGGAATTGGAGCAACCAGGGGATCTCAATATATCCCACTGAAATAAGAGGAAAAAGGTATGTGTCCGAATTTCGGGTATACTGTTACGGGATTAGATCCTGATAAAACAGCCATTGCTAGTGGGCGGGATCTCCGGTGTTCTCCAAAGCATGCGCGAGAAGTCTGTAATACCATAAAAGGGATGATGATTGAAAAGGCAAAAGATTTCTTAGAGCGAGCATTAACACTAAAGCAACCAATTCCTTTTAGACATCGTAACAAGAAGGTGCCCCACAGAAAAGGATTGGATCAATTCAAATGGTATTCAGGCCGATATGTCACAAAAACCGTTAAAACGATATTAAAAGTTATTGCAAATGCAGAAAATAATGCAGAATTCAAAGGTCTCGATTTGGATCGTGTGCGAATTGTCCATGCAGCAACGTACCGAGGAAGAAAAATAAAAAAATATATTCCTAGGGCTTTTGGGCGTTCAAATCCTTATTTCAATACATTAACTCATATCGAGATTGTATTGGAAGAAGAATAATTGAAAATATAAAAGAGGTAAAAATTTGCCAGCAATTGAACATTTCATCACAAAAAAGATAAAGAAAGCTGAAGTAGATGAATATTTTGCTCGGGAATTGAAGCGTGCAGGATATTTTAAAACATTTTAGTTTTAAAACCTGAAATGGCGGCGTCGATATTTTAAAAACTCCTCTGGGGACCCGAGTTATAATTCATGCTGCACGTCCGGGGATAGTGATTGGACGGCATGGCAAAAATGTACAAGATTTGACTAATATCCTCGAAGAAAAATATGAAATTGAAAATCCGCAAATTGAAGTATCAGAAATTGAAGTGCCTGAATTGAATGCACAAGTAATGGCAGAACGTCTAGCAAGTCGCTTAGAACGTGGTACTCATTATCGAAGAGCTGCCTATTCAATTCTTCGCCGAATTTCTGCCGCTGGCGCAAAGGGGGTAGAAATTAAAATTGCTGGGAAAATATCAGGGCATAGAGCTCGTTACAAGAAGATTCGTGAAGGATTTGTTGCAAAATGTGGCGAACCCGCTTTTCTTTATGTAGATAAAGCCACATCGCATGCGATTTTGAAGAAAGGCATCATCGGTGTAACTATCAGAATAATGCAAGCCACACCGATTCTTCCAAATGAGCTCGAATTAAAATTGAGCCCAGCCGATCTTGATACTCTAAACTAGAATAGTATGCAAGTGGAACAAAATGCCAAAATTAAAAATACGTGAAATTCGGGATATGTCCGAAATAGAGCGTGAAAAAAGACTACAAGAACTAAGGACTGAACTTAGCAACCAGCGAGCTGTTTTAGCATCGGGTGGTGCCGTTGAAAATACAGGAAAAATAAAAACCTTACGAAAAGCCATAGCTCGCGTTCTAACCGTTATACGGGAAGAAATTGGATGACAATTACTCCTAAAACATTAATTCATCATTGTTTAATAGGTTTGAGGGCGAAAATCGTCCAAAGTTCTAATCCTCAATATTTAAACTTCGAAGGAAAAATAATTGATGAAACAAAAAATACCCTCCTATTCAAGATTAATGAAAAAGAGAAGCGAATTCCCAAGAAGAATTCCATCTTTAAATTTTATCTCACAGATAATACTACAGTGGAAGTGAATGGAAAGCTCCTTTTGGGCCGTCCAGAAGAAAGAATTAAAAAGAAAATCGCATATAAATGGAATAATTAAAGCAGTTGAATAAAAAATGGTTAAAAAAAATATAGGATTCGAAGTGGAAGTTCCACGAAAAGAATGTGAGGATCCAAACTGTCCTTTTCATGGACATCTTGTTTTACGAGGAAGGATTTTTAATGGGATTGTAATTAAACAGAAAATGGATAATGCATGCGTAGTTCGGCGGGATTACCTTCGTTATATTAATAAATATCATCGGTATGAGCGTCATCATAGCAATATCAATTCCCATGTTCCTCCCTGCCTTGAAGTCAGTGTAGGTGATGCAGTAAAAATAGCGGAATGCCACCCCATAAGCAGGACCATTTCATTTACTGTTGTTGAAATCATTGAAACTGAATAAGATATTGTCGAAATTATTGAAAATTAAATAAGATATTATTGAAATCATTAAAAAATTAAATAAGATATTGTTGAAATAATTAGATAGTGAAAGTGAAAAGGCCTGTGAATCAGAATGTCGCAGAAAAAAACGGTATTTGAGCGATTAGAAGAAAAAATGATTGAGCTTCAACAGAATATTGAAAATAAATTGACAAATTTACTCACATCCATTGAAAATCTTAAAGAAGAAATACCTAAATCCATTGGACAAAATTTAATGTCTTTCACCGATATGATCGGTACGAAATTTGAAGAACTTGAAGAATCCATAAAAAAAGTTAGTATTCCCGAAGGACAAGCGGAGGAATTATCCGCATTAAATACCCTTCAAAATGATTTAAATAGCATAAAGACTGGTCTCTCAAATCTCCAATCTGCTATTAAAAGCATTAAAATTGAAGCACCGCCTTCCAAAGCTCCAACATACGTGGAGCCTCTCCATCCTTCCCCTATAACTCAAAAGCCTGTAGGTTCTCCTATATCACCTCCAAAATCCACCTCAAAACCAGCTCCAAAATCCGCCTCAAAACCAGCTCCAAAACCCGCAAGTGCTAGCGTTATTTCATCGAGCACGACAGAGGGCCCAATTTCAGGTGTTTTTAAATTATTGGATTCCATCAGAGAGAAGGCTGAAAGTGAAATTACAGCAAATGAATTAGCAAGCGAAATGGAACAAATACGCGATGCGATTGTTAAAATTTTTCGTTGGCATCCAGCGCTTTATGAATTAGCAACCTTTGCTCGCCGGTTGAAAAAACTTCAAGGTAGAATTGATAATGAAACCAAAACGTTATTATTAGAAAAGGTGGAAGAATGGAAAAATCGTGTTAGCAGTTCCTAATAAGACGCTTTGAAAATATGGTCTTTGAGGATATATAAAGACAGAATTATTGATTATCGCTTAATTGAGATTTAATAGATTGCAACTATCTAATTTTTAACCTCTCGGAAGTTTAGGTTAAGAATTTAGAAAAAATTAAAAAGTCGAATATGTTATTCGAATAAAAGTATTCATTTCCCACTAAAAGAAAAATTAAAAAGAAATCAAGGCTCTGATGAGCTGAAAGTTAAGTGCGACTTCTAAACCAGAATGCGCGCATTTTAAAACAGAAAACACAATTTCAAATAGAGAATGCCAGTATAATTTATCAAGTGATTTTTTATGGGTAAAAGGCGTGTCAGAAAGAAAGGTGCCCATTTGCTACCTCGAATCTCCAGAGGAATTAATACAATGTGTAGATTGGTTTGTTCGGACAATTCAGGTGGCAAAATTTTGAAAGTAATAGCTGTAATTGGATATAAAGGACGCCTAAATCGCTTGCCAAGTGCAGGTGTTGGCTCGATGATAGTTGCCTCTGTCGTTAAAGGAACACCTGAAATGCGAAGACAAATTATCCGTGCCATTATAATTCGTCAACGAAAACCTTTTCGTCGAGCTGATGGAAGATGGATCCAATTTGAAGATAACGCCGCTGTAATAACCTCACCGGTCGGCGATCCGAAAGGATCTGAAATTCGAGGTGTGGTGGCAAAAGAAGCCGCAGAACGGTGGCCTCGTCTAGCAAGTCAGGCAAGTATGGTAGTATAGAAAATAAGGCTTGGGAATAGAAATGCAAACCAGCAAAAAAAATAAGACAAAATCTCGTCGAAAACAACGGAAAAGATTTTATACACAACCTCATCATCAGCGAAATAAGTTAATGACAGCCAAACTCCATAGTGATCTCCAGAGTGAATATGGTGCGAAACGGATGACCATTCGTAAAGAGGATTCTGTTCTCGTAGTACGAGGTGAATTCAAAGATATGGAAGGCAAGGTCACCAATATCAATCGCCAAAAGGCACAGATTTTCATCGAAGGCGCCTCAATCGAAAAAAGTAGCGGCACAACATATGATATTCCCATTCATCCAGCAAATGTGGTTCTTACAAAAATTGAAGTAAAAAAAGAAAAGTGGCGAAAAAAAATTCTAGATCGGAGGGCTAAAGCAGGCGAAGGTGAAGGAGATTGACAAGAAAAGGAGAAAGAAAGCATTTAAAACGATTTAGTGCCCCTAATTTTTGGCATATTCCAAAAAAAGAAGCGAAATTTGCTGTGAATCCCTCCTGCGGGCCTCACCCAGCTCATCAGTGCTTGCCCTTACTTATTATTTCACGAGATATCCTCAAACTTTGTGAGAATGCCCGGGAAGCAAAATATATTATTCATGCTGGTAATATCAAAATTGATGGAAAAATTCAAAAAGATCACAGATTTCCCGTCGGATTAATGGATGTTATTGAAATTCCAAAAATAAATCACTTTTATAGGGTTATTCCTGCACCCAAAAGAGGTCTAATTCTACACCCCATCGAGCAAGATGAAGTGGGATTTAAATTATGTCGAATTGAAAATAAAACCATTGTAAAAGGAGGGCATATTCAGTTAAATCTCCATGATGGCCGAAATATTCTTACCAGAGTAAAAGATCCGACAAATGCCGAAGAAGACATTTATAAAACCAAAGATGTATTGAAAATTGCTTTGCCATCCCAAGAAATTTTAGAACATATAAAGTTTAAAGAAAATATCCTGTCGATTGTGGTTGCAGGCCGAAATCTTGGTTTGACTGGCAATGTGGTCAAAATTGAGAAACGATTTGGACCTCACGCCAATATTGTAACTCTAGAACGAGATGGAAAAACTTTTCAAACTGCATTAGAATATGCATTTCCCATCGGAGTACAACAATCAATCATCAGTCTCCCTAGTTAAAGGATGTGTAGCTAATGGAAGAAGAAGAAATTAGTTATTTCACATCAGAAGAGAAAAACCAAGTCCTAGAGATGTGGAAAACTATACCCATGCGTTGCCCCAAAATTGCAAAAGTAACGGTGCATATGGGTGTCGGCGCTAGCGGAGAACGTTTAGAAAAAGCAATAACCGTTTTGGAAAGTTTAACAAACCAAAAACCTGTTAAATTATTAGCTAAAAAGACTATTCGTGATTTTGGTATAAGAAAATATGAACCAATAACTACAAAAGTCACTCTTCGAGGAAAAAGAGCCACCGAATTTTTAAAACGCGCGCTGAACGTCATAGAAAACAAAATTAAATTCTCAAGTATAGATCCAGGCAACTTTTCCTTTGGTATTAAAGAACATATTGAATTACCTGATGTTGTATATGATCCTACCCTAGGAATTTTTGGATTAGATATCACTGTTGTTTTGGAACATCCTGGACGCCGTGTTAGCCGAAGACGAAAATATAGACATAAAGTAAAAAATTTCATAACCAAGCTTGAAACTATGGTGTTCCTTAACACTCAATTCAATACTAAAATTGTAAAGGAAATTATAACTTCCTATTACTAAAAATAAAAGTAAATTGGCTGGTTAAAATGGCAAGAAGAAAATTCGGAAGAGGAAGTCGAGTTTGCCGTCGGTGTGGGACACATAGAGGCATAATTCGGACTTACGGTCTTCTTGTATGCCGCCGTTGTTTCCGAGAAATTGCCCAAAAATTAGGATTCAAAAAATATTCATGAAAAGGTAAAGAAAATATGACTTTACTGGATCCTCTTGCAAATTGCCTTTCAAACATTCTTAATAATGAAAAAATTGGAAAGACAGAGGTTATTGTTAAACCTGCTTCAAAAATAATTGCAGAAACATTACGTATCATGCAGAAGGCAGGATATATCGGTGAATTTGAACTTATCGATGATGGACGTTCAGGAAAATTCCGAATTCAATTGCTTGGACGCATTAACAAAACGGGGGTTATTAAACCCCGCTATCCTGTAAGATACCGAAGCTTTGAAAAGTACGAAAAACAATATCTGCCGGCGCGAGATTTTGGATTGTTAATTATTACTACTCCCAATGGAATTATGTCCCATAAGGAAGCGATTAATCTCAATATTGGTGGCCGCTTATTGGCTTATGTATATTAGGAGCGGATTTCTATGTCAGAATTTGGTCTCGTTGAAACTTCCCTTCAAATTCCCCCTAAAATTGCGGTTTCTGTTGAAAATAAAATAGTTTCCGTTTCAGGACCAAATGGTTCTCTATCACGGAATTTTGCATTCGCGCGTGGTGTAGATATTAAAAAACAAGACAATACTATTAAAATCTCTGCAATTTTTCCGCGAAAGAAAGAAAGAGCACTCCTAAATACAATCAAATCCCATATTCAAAATTTAATTAACGGCGCTGAAGCTAATTATATCTATAAAATGAAAATCGTTTATGCCCATTTCCCCATCAATGTCAATGTCAAAGAAAAAGTCGTTTCTATTGAAAATTTCTTGGGAGAAAGAAGTCCTCGATTTGCAAAAATTAAAGGCGAAAAGACAAAGGTTAAGGCTGATGCTGATGATGTTGTCATCGAAAGCCCATTTATTGAAGATGTTGGGCAAACGGCTGCAAATATAAGACTTGCAACTAAAATTAAGCGGAAAGATCCGAGGGTTTTCCAAGACGGAGTCTATACTTACTATAAAGGGCATGGAACTAACGAACTGTGGAAATTAAAATTCTAAACTGCACAATGGAAGGTTATATATGGTTGAACTTACTCATTTATTACAATTGAGGGCAATAGTAAATAAAAAACGCCCCAGATTTATTCGTCTTGAAAGTTGGCGGTATGTGAGATTAAAATCTCCATGGCGTCGGCAGAGAGGCCTTGATAATAAAGTTCGGAAAAAGAAGAAAGGGGCCCTTAAAAGTCCCAATGTTGGATACCGGAATCCTAGAAAAACACGATACCTCCATTCTTCAGGATTTCAAGAGGTAATAGTTCATAATATGAAAGAAATTGAAAAGGTTGATTCGAAAACACAGGTTGTCAAAATTGCTCACTCTGTTGGACGCCGCAAACGAGTCCTACTTCAAGATCGGGCTGATGAATTAAATATACTAATCCTTAATCGTGCTCGAGTTTTACTCCCTGGTGAAGAATTGTTACTAGAAAAAGGGCGCGGATTTGAAAGGGAGACTGAAATGAAGGAAGATAAGAAGGCGCCAGAAAAAATTAAACCTTCGGAAAAATTAGAACATTTTGAAGAAGAAGAAGAAACCGATGAATCAGAATTAATAGATAAAGATTAATGAAAAAATTAAAGAATATGAGATGATACTATGAATTTACGAGCCCAGAGACGAATTGCAGCTGAAATTCTAAAAGTAGGAAGAAATTGTGTTAGAATTAACCCTGATCGAGAGGATGATGTCTCAATGGCTATCACTCGAAATGATATCAGAACACTTATACATGAAAAGGGAATAACGGCACGGTATGACAAAGGTATTAGCCGATCACGCGCTCGAATTCTTCACTTGAAGAAAAAAAAGGGTAAAAGGCAAGGTCCAGGGTCCCGAAAAGGGAAAAAAACAACTTTTAAACCTAAAAAGGAATCTTGGATTAATCGAATCCGCCCCCAACGAAGGTATTTACGCCGATTACGGGCTAGACGTATTATTACTGTGAGTACCTATCGAAAACTGTATAGATGGGCAAGTAGTGGCATGTTCCGAGACGTTGGGTATCTTGACAACTTTATTAAAGAAAAAAAATTAACAAGGCGGTAAAAAATGGCACGTGGTCCTCGCTATCATGTTCCATTCCGAAGAAGACGGAGTGGAAAAACCAATTATTATTATAGAAAACGGCTTATCTTTTCAAAAAAGTTACGTATTGTTGTGCGATCTTCCCTTAAACACCTAATCATACAAGTTGCTGAAGCCCAGCTTACAGGCGATAAAATACTTAGTTCAACTCATTCTTCTGAGCTTGTAAAAAACTTTAATTGGCAAGGCGGCACGGGGAATATTCCTGCGGCCTATCTCACAGGATATCTCGCTGGAAAAAAAGCATTCAAAGAAAACATAGAGAGCGGGGTCCTTGACCTTGGAGTATCAAAAGCCGTTTATGGCAACCGATTATTTGCCGCCTTGAAGGGTCTTGTGGATGCTGGCATAGATATCCCCCATAATGAAAAGATATATCCGCCTGAAGA
>Ga0315310_10000354_pt1 | contig 29531 bp, 32 predicted proteins | sample TDP5_MG_FD_203630 | JGI IMG/M metagenome (GOLD analysis project Ga0315310, IMG submission 203630) | Freshwater sediment microbial communities from Lake Towuti, South Sulawesi, Indonesia - TDP5 | ecosystem: Environmental > Aquatic > Freshwater > Lake > Sediment | place: Indonesia: South Sulawesi...
GAAACCCAGAAAAGTAGAGGTTGAGGAGCAAGAAGGATCGGAAGGACCAACTATTTCTTTAGATCAGAGGCGAATTTGGGAAACCATCTACCTCTTAACCTTTGGACATCGGGCCAGAGCCTCCACTATTCCGGGGTTAAAACAAGAGTACTATGATCGCTTAACGCAAAAACTTCAAAATGAAGGAATCATTTAATTTCTTTTAAAAGAAAATATGCCCCCACAATCAAAAGCGGTATATTAACTATATTAACTGTAATAAGTTTTCAGCATTAATCCTTTTGTTTTCGTAATAATTTTAAATTATTTTTACATAGGAAACGCGCATTCGCACATACGACAAATGCAGAAAATCCACACAAATAGATGAATAGGGGGATTATAAACGCCGGGGGGAGCAGGAAATAGATAATCCCACAAAAAATGAGAACTAGGATCTTGACAAAATACCCCAATACCGGGGCTTTTCGTAGTAACCGATTTATTATTGGGTTTGCCTCTATGCCTTCGCCCGATTTGATTAAGTAATACGTGATCACGCAATCGAGAAATGAGAGTATCACAAGAAGCAGAAAGAGAAACATAGCTATACACTATAGTAATACCCATAGAGGGTGATAGTCACATTAGTTTCTGTCACTAACCGTAAGATCGCTTCTGAAGCGAGCGCGAGATAATCTTTGAACGGGAGCGAGATGGACAAATTCGCATTCCCAGAAGTGATAATGGGGAGGAAGTCATACTGATAGAGCACCTCCCGCGTCACTGGGGAAACAAACTCGCATCGGGTTAAAGTATTCGTAGCCAAGCCGGAAGCGACCAACCATCCGCGATCTAGCCCGGCAAAGCCATATTGAAACCCTAATTTGTTTTCAATAGAAGAAACATATAGGTAGCTATGCGAAGGCGGATACTCGCTCAGCCACTCGGGATTCTGCGTCCAAGTCACGCCATTCCAATAATAAACAGTTGTTTCGCCCGTTTTGGTTCCATCATAATCGGGATCGGGATACAGGACATCATATTCGCCCCGCCCAATCGCCATTGCACACGTTGTAGATAAAATCCGGATTTGCGCTATCACGCATTGGGGATAGGTTCCATCCGCAGTGGCAAGCGCCCAAGCGGTCCCGTTCCAATGATAAAATTTCACTCGATAATAAGTATAACCCCCCGCTTCCACGGTCTCATAGCGCACTGCGCAAATCGCAAAAGTGCTTGAGTAAATCGCTAACGCCATAATTTCCCCAGCGCCATAGCCATCTGCGATCATTTGGGCGTCATCCCGCGCCCAGGTGCTTCCGTTATACTTCCACAAACGGATTTGTCCCGTAGTATGTCCCCCGGCAAACGCGAGGGAATCAGAGTAAATCGCGCAACACCCTAAGAAATTCGTGGCTGCGATGACCGTCCGGGTCGCGGTCACGGTGCGCGGATCAACCAAATAGACATACCCATTGCCCGATCCATCATATCCCGTGAGAAGGATTGTAGGATCTGTTTCATCGGTGCAATCCATTGTATACATCCAATAATTATCGGTAAAGCCTGTAAAGGTTTTTAAAATAGTCAAAGTGGAGGTCGCAAAGTTAAATCGGCATAAGAAGTGGAGATCCCCGGAAGAATTTTTCAACAGAAAAAACGCTTCGCTCGTATTGGGAATTTTCATTCCAATACACCCCAAATAGTCTAATGTACTCCAACCATACTTATAGAAAGGGTTAAGTTTGCTCGGCAATTCTTCCCATTGCTCGATTGTACTATTGTAGATAAAGATTTCCCCGTAATGCCCGATATATGCAATCCCCAAATCGCCTTTCTTATCCGCCCACAATGGGTTAAAAAACGTATAACTCGGGGGACCGGTATCCGTGAGCGTTTGGGTGATAGGGGCACTTTGGCAAATCAACTGGAATTTCCGGGAGGTGGTCGTATCGGAACATCCCCCGCTAATTTGGAGGTGGGTTAAGCGCCAGGTTTCGCCCTCTGGAATTGTTGCAATTATGCCTTCGGTTGCTCCTGATTGGGAGATGCTAAAAAGGGATTGTTCATGATCTTCATCTTTTAATGCTTGTAACGCCGCGTTATATGCGTTAATATCGTAGGGGGGAAGTGCCATATTTAATTCTCTTTCATTTTATGTGCAAATTGCAGTGTTTTCGCCATTTTTTCGAGTTTCGCAATGTTATCCTGGAATAAATCGAGCAGTGATCGCAAATTTTCAAATACGAAACTGCCGTTATTCGCCTGACTTGTATCGCTCCGTTCCTTAATCTGTTCAATGTAGGGATAAAACATGAGAAACAGGCTATTATAAAAAGCGTCGTCAAGAAAATAGGGTTGGGGCCGATAGGTGTTATCTTCCTCATTCTTCAGCAGAATCCCATCACAGACCATTTTTCGCGCATTATAATCAACGATTTGTATGCTCGCATGCATTCTTTGAGCAATATGACTTACTATGAGAGGCTTCTTGGCAGAAATTAGTGTTTGGATGATGTGCAGGCGTGTGGTGGTCGTTTTAGGCATAATTTGAGCTCCTATAAATCAATAAATAAAAAAAAAGTTAAATGGGGTTATACTCTTCTGCTTTGGGCTTTTCGCCCAACCCAAAGGCAGCTCCTAAGCCTTTGGTTATACCTGATAATACGCCTGTCGCTATACTCCCTTGTTTGCCTTTCTTCTGTTCTTTTGCGGTTTCTTCCGCGATGTTGGCCGCGATATTCGCGCCTGCGCCAATCGCAATTGGGATTAATGGCAGGAAGAATCCACCGGCAATCATGCGCCAATCGTATGTGCCAAAATTGGTTTGAAATTGCCATTGTGGATTTTGGAGAAATTGAGTTATTTTGGCTTGAATGTCTGCCAAAACAGGGGAGTTTGGCTGAAGGGCGTTAAAATCAAATCCGCCAAACGGAAAAATGGTGGGTAAGTTAAAATTCCATTGGGGTGGCGCGGGTAAATTCGCGAATCCGACAAAGTTAGAAGGGGCTTGGGCTTGGTTCGCTGCAGGCGTAAGGAGATTTTTAATGGCGTTGGCGATATTCTCTAAAACGCCGGGTTGGGCTGGAGGTGGTTGTGCCGAAGGAGCTTCTATGGGCGTTTCCACAGGAAAACTGCATGTGCCCTCATTAAATGCGAATAATTTTAAAGAGGGAAGGTTTAGATTATAGTTGCGTGGCAGATCGCTGAAAGTGCAAGAGCCACGTGTGGTGGCAAACACATTTAAGGCGGGTTGGGCAGTAGGTGTTATCATACTCCCCAGTGTTGCTCCGCCCCCTGATTTATACCACTTCAGGCCCTCTTCTTCATTTGCGGGCATGGCTTATTCCCCTTTGGCTTTCACTTCTTTGTAGAGTTTAGGGATGCCTAACTCTTTAACTTCCTGTCGCCATTTTGCTAATCGTTCGGGAGCTCCAGGACCGCCTTTGGCGACCTTGCCGTCATCAATGCAACTCTGGGCGACCTCTTCCGCCGTCTTTAACTTCTGTTTTTCGGTCATGTTCGGTTTGGCTTCGAGCTGCTTTTTCATTCGCGATGCGAAACACCCGTAATGTGCTTTCATTTTTTAATCAACTCCATTGTTATTTATTCAAATTATTTATACTTATATTAGTAAATCTTTTGTTTAAATAACTTTTGGTTTATACAATAATGGTATGGGTGTATATCTTTTGCTATAAATCTGTCTATTATGAAAAGAGAAATTATTAAATTTTAACTATTTAGTGATCTTTTTGATCTTCTCAAGCTCCTGGCGCGCCTTTTTGATTTTCCTTTCAATCGCAAAGAGCTCCAATTGCTTTTTTTGCGCGTCTTGTAAAACCTTTTGTTCCAATTCTTTATATTTCATTAATAATTGGTATATTGTGGCTTCTACTCCATCTTTCAGAGAGTTCAACTTCTTTAACTCATTTAGCAGATTGCCAAATTTCCTGATTTTATGCAAAACAAAGTCCAGCTCCTCTTTCTCGAATCCCGAGTTTAAGAACTCGCTGATGAAATTGATTGCCAAGACAACCCATTCAATCGGAATATTTGCCTGAGTTAAAAATAGATAATTTTTGGTCATTTCTTCTAAAAGAGTGCTTAAATCTTCTTTGCGAAAGATAGCTAATGCCTTCAAATTGTTTAAGGCTTGGCTATCAAGTACAAAATAGTCTTTGAAGATCCGATCATTGCCCATCTCTGTCGGATGTAATGCTTCAATACTAACTTCTTCTTCTTCTTCCCTTTTCTCAGCTTTCATATTTTTTCCTCCGTCTTTCCTGACTGATTTCTGAAGCTACCTCTTTTATTCTATTATATTCTTCTGTGCTCTTTTCTTCTTTGGTTTGAAGCCCCAAATCCTTCTTCATTTTATCAAGAAAATTGATTTGTTGCTTCAACTTTCTGAAAAAAAGCATATCTTCATTTAATTCTTGCGTATTCTGTTGCGCCGTTTTTTGATATGTGTTTATATATTTGAGGCGTTGCTTAATTTGAACCCATTCCGGATCATAACTCGGATAGTAGAGATCGCCTAAGCGCATTAAATTATCAATCCAATTTTTAGTATTGGTAAAATCAATGGCTTCGCTCGCTAATTGCAGTATTTTCCCCATATTTTCTATAGTTTGTATATCATCTTTTTCTTTTGCCCCTTCCAGTAAATCCGGGACCATATTTTTGACGAGAAAGAGCAGGCGGGAAATGCCTTTTTGCGTTATGCGGTATAAATCCACCGTTCCTTTGCCTTTATGTTTATTTACTACGCCATGAAAATTATTACTTCTCAGGGATCGATAAAGCGAGTCTTTGCGTACCTGCCGTTTATAGACTTTTTGATACATGTTTTGTAACTGTTTGATTGAATACCAATTCGCGCCTTGCTCACGGCCTAACAATGCGAGAACTTCTAATTTTAACTCATTTCGTCCTCTCGAATTTTTTAAAATTGGACTCTGGATCGTTTCTGTCATAAATGACACCTTGTTACCATAAAAATCAGTTAAATACAATTATGGAAAAAGCGGTTTTTGAAGCTTTCGCTAATTTTGCGAAAAGAAAGAAAGCTCTCCTAGCTAGAAAAGTAGCTAATAACGTGGTACTACTTTTTTTTGTAAAAAATAAGATGGCATGTTAGCGCATTTCTGCCCCCATTGAAAAAGAATAGCAATTTTTAAGTTATTAGGGGTTTGTATAAGATAGCTTCTATTTAAATAGAAAGTATTTATAATAAATAAAAGAAAACAAATAGGAAAAAAGGAACTAAAGTACTAAAAGTAACAAAATTGCTAACATTTGCTTAAAAAATCGTTTAACTGAAAAAGTACTTGAGCAAACTATTTATAATATGGGGAGAAAAAGAAATTTGCGCCTCTAAAACTCACTTAGAGGCGCAGGAAAATAAAATGCCCTATTCAATAAAAATTTATACATATTGGTATAAAAAGATATCGAATAAAAATCATCTTTTTTTTGATATATTGCATATTATTCAACTTTTAAAAACAGGAGAGGAGGTGAGCTAAATGCCGAAAATAAAGATGCCCAAAAAAGTTGTTGCGTATATTGAAAATCTACGCTCCTATCTTACTGAAAAGTTGGAGCGTGAATTTAGTTTTGAGGATGCTTTTGAAGTATTTCTACAGCTTGCGACAGCGAAATTAACTGAAATTATTGCAACAAAGCAATTAACTGAATTTAAAAAAGCAAAAGAAAAGGAGTTGAAATTATGAATAAAAAGTTGAAAACATGTCCAAAATGTGGGAATGCCCCGCATTGGCATACTAAAAAATGGTATATGGCAGAATGGCGCATTAATCCAGAGCGCGCTAAGGTGACAGCGCTGGAATGCGATAATCCCTACTATAAACGTGGCGCGTCTATGTGGCTCTACGCCGAATGCGAGGTCGCCGCCGCGCTGGAGGCGCACCCTGAGCTTCGCATTAAAGACCGCACCGCAAAACAACAGGCAGCCGCGCAGCAGCTCGCAGAAAACAATAAAGAACTTGCAGATATTCGCGCAGACGCCAAAACCGCTGAGGATCTCCTCGATCACGCGGATTGGCATTATGCATACGGTTTACACAGGCATACCGAAAAAGGGCTCCAAATAATGGAGAAAGAGGGGTTAGCAATGCAAAAAGACGTCGCCCACTCATTGAAAAAGTTTAAACAACGAACTGGATGGAAAATAAGCGATGAATAAAACCGACTGGAGAACCATTTCAAAGCAATTATTCACACAAACTTTTGAAATAGCAGATATTTATTTGACAAAACGCAATTTGGATAGTTTAGAAGAAGAACTCCTAAGAAACTATTACATTGAATATCTAAACGATGATCCAAAACAAATTAAAACGAATCTCGCCTTAAGAACCTTTTATTTGTTTAAACTGTTCAATCCTGAATTTTTTAACGAATTTAAAGTAATTTCGGTTCAAGAGGAATAAATATGGTTGAATCACAAAACCTTAACATAGTCCTTCTGGAATTATCCCCTCCCTTAATTCGATTTGAGGATTTTTTGGCCCTGCAAAATGGCAAAAATAGCCAAAAATCCTTTGCTGATAAAATGCGTGATTGTGGGCAAACTTCGCAGAAAATAGAGGTGTGGGAAATATGCGATAATCGGAAAGCATTAGATAATCCTAATATCAAATATAAAGAATTAAATTCAGCACATTTAGACGAACGACAAGTACCCATGCATTGTGGATTACCTACATGCCCAAAATGTAACAAACAAGAATTTACTCGGCATAAAATTTTACTTTATACCCAATTTTATCCCATAATCCAATACGGCGGGACAATATATTATGATACCACTGGAAAAAAATCGGAAATTGAAGCCATAGCCAAAAATACAAAGCAAAAACTCGCAAATTATACTTACAATGCCTATATTATTTATGATCCATGCGGTTGCCATTGCCCTGATTGCCTTCCTGAAACTTTCAAAAAACCACGCCATAAACCCTGGGTTTTTATTGTTGGAAGTTTAGCAATAAATAAGAATACAGATCAGATTGAAGATATTAGCCTAACTCTTCAAACTATCAAATCACTCAAACCGATGAAACAATTTCCCCCAATTATGGATTTGTTTCCCCCTGACTCTTGCCATTGTCATGAATCCGACCAACAATTAGCCCTTATATTACATATCCTTCTCGAACCCCCGCCCCCTTACTCTAAGGAATTGGCAGATACGCTTATTAATCCTGCGATTTATGGTTATTATTACCCGAAAAAAGATTCGAATATATTGAGGCGTCATCGCCGGATACGCCAAAAAGGTCCTTTAGCCAACGATCCGAACCATATAAAATTAAATTTATTTCTCAACCATTTTGGGAAAGCCGATTGTTCTAAAGTATCAGATCTCCCACCTACTTCCTGGTATCGAATTAATAAATGCGATCACGCACGCCACGAATTAACGCAACAAGTTTACGCCAATTATACTAACAAAGAGAATGAAAAGTTTATACCCATAAGGAATCTTGAAATTCTATTAGATTTACAATATATTGGTAAGAATAAGTTTTGTGGCGAAGAAATGCATTTACAGAATAAAGAAACCGGCGAATTACTTCCACCAACGCTCTGTTCTTGCGTTTTGCGCTATGAAAAACGAAAGCCTCTTGAACAGGAATCAGTAATAGAATCAGAAGGGAATGAGAAGCCGCCGCCTGATCCGCCGCCCCTTCAAATCTGCCTGAATTAAAATTTCCCTGAAGTTTTAGGACAATCTTTTGATAATCTCAGATAATATGCTCAATCCCTCTCTGATTTTGCCCTGATTTTGCTCTTTCATTAGGCCCGATTATGCAAAAATTAAAATTTTATTAGAAAAATTTCTAACTTTTTAGGGAAGGGATTCATCCTGGATGACCACTTATTTCTAAGGGGCATATAGAAATAAGTTCCATAAAATTTTTAGGGTACTGCCGTTCGAGAGTTTCGGTCAAAGCGAGTTAAGGTTCTTCTGATTTTGGTGCTATTGCCTTGGGTGCTATGCCAAAAAGAATTTTCAACTCTCTTTCGGCATAGGCTAACCGTGCGGGAGTCATTTTGCACCAGTTCTTCACTTTCTCTAACCACTTTCCCATATTATTTCCTTTACTTTTGTCCTTTTTATGGCTTTCTAAAAATCTCTTTAAAAATTTCAAAAGAACTTTAGAAGAAGTTTAATATGAAATGGAGAAGGTGGTTTAGTTATGCCGACAAGCTGGAAAATGATCAATGTAGATGCGAAACAGGTGGAAATTATCGAACAGATCATAAAACAGGAGAAATTTAGTAAATATACCTTTAAATCGGTTCCTGATTTTATTGGGAAGGCTATTACCTTTTATATCACTTATTTAGAGCAAGAGTCAAAATAAATTTCTAAAATTTCTTTAAATGTTAATGTTAATTATTAATTTCTAAGGAATCTACTATTAGTCTAAGCTAAGTCTATGGATAGGTTGATTGGGGATTTTGGGGTTTTGTCGGCAGGTGGATAAGTCCTCATCTGGAGGGCCGATCCTCAATTATCTTGGCAAAAATCGGATTTATTTGAGGTTGAAAAAGATTAGTGACTTCTTTCCCATATTATCTTATAAATTTATTTTTTGGTTCTAATCTTTCATTGGTTGATTTGTTTCCAATCTTTCATCAATTGATCATATCGTTCATCTTCTACTATAATTTCCTCATAATACTCAAGAGCAGTTGCTAAGACTTTTGAGAGTAGATGATAACACATTTTCGCGGTTTTTCGAATAACGATATTGAGGTAGAAATCATCACAGGAGCAATAAAGATCTGAAATAATTAAATAATCTCGTTTTTTGCCGACAACAACCCATGCTATTCGATTACTAGGAGTGAAACGATAATTTTTAACGCTACGCTCCAAAACTATCTGTAAAGCTTTCCAAAATCGTTCTTTGAATTCTTCAAAAAGAATTTTCAATTGATCCAAAGAAATTTTTTTATTATTTTTAATCTCATCGAAAATTCTCTTTAAATTTTCATTCATTAACTTATGTCTCCAAGAGATTTATTCATCGAGGCGAATTTCTTTAATTTTACCCATTATAGTACCATCTAGCAAAATAGCTTCAGCATCATCCATATTGATACTGTTAGATTTTAAGAGGGGCCCTATAAAGGCTGAATCCTTGGTATTAAAGGGGATACCCCCTAAGAGATCATTGAATGCCGGAATGATTATAATTTCAGGCTTATCAGCGATTATAATTTCAAATTTTTCTTGTAGCAATTTCAATTGATTCTTAGCATTTTTTATATTGAGATGTTTTAAATATGCATTTGCTAATTTCATTTTATCCCATTGTGCTCGAATCCAAGCGGGTTCGTATGTGCGTACATTGAATTCATCTTTGAATTCGATCACAGGGTGATTATGTGCCATAATTATAATATCGGCACAAAGTAAATCTTTACCCGGCCAATTATGACCATGGAATAGAGCAATTTTTGTGGATTCATTATATTTGGTGATATTTATAATACAGCCTTCAGCAGAATGTATTGTAATGTTCCGAGTTGTTAAACCTTCGATTTGATCTGACGATTCATGATTACCGGGGATAATATGAATGGGCAAATGACCAATTTTTTCAAAAAAAGATGGGATAATTTCCCATTCCAGATTAGAAATCGCAGGGATATTATGTTTTACATCACCTAAAATTATTAAACTACTGGGCTTAATTCGGTTCAGAATATTAAGCAGACGATTGGAAAGCCTATTTGTCTGAATAGAGGAGGGAATTTGTACTCCTTTCTCAAGAAGGGTTAGCTCGATTCCTAGATGTAAATCAGCAATAACTATAATTTTTTTCGTTGGAGTTTGCTCAATGAGTAACGCCGGTTCATTTATTATTGGCCGGATTATTTTCATTTACTTATCCCGAAATGAAAAATGGTGGGCAGGAGGGGAATTTCAGCCTATTGATAGAGCCAATGGGCTTTTGAACCCCCGACCTCTGGCTTTTTCGCCTAAATAAGGCTTTTTCGTCTTATATGGACCCGAGGCCAGAATCATACCAAGCTAGACCACCTGCCCAATTGATTTAAAATATAATAAGAAGGTAGGCTTTATTAATTATAGAAATCTCGATTATAGTTCATAAAATATTCGTATCATATATAAATGATTGATCCTTGTAAGATGATTAGTGCTAATCGAAATTTTAAATATTTATTATTATAGTTGGATGATTATGGAATTTAGGAATATAACAGCAAAAGATATTATGATTACAGAGTTAATGACGATAAATCCCACGGAAAAAGTAGCAGCAGCGGATTTAATGATGGTGAGAAATAGTATTGGAGCATTACCAGTTATTGATAATGAGAAATTGGTGGGAATTATAACGCAAGATGATATTATATTATCTCGTTTTTCAATTTCAGTAGGGGGATTGCAGGTAGGGGATTTAATGACTCGGAATCCCATTACAATAGAGCCGGATACTTCACTAGATAAGATAATAGGAATAATGGTTACTAAACAAATTGAAAGACTTCCGGTGGTTATAGAAGAGAAATTAGTTGGGCTTGTAACGTATGGACAAATTATGAAAAAAATTTATGAGTTACTTTGATTTTTTCAGAGTTGTTCTTTATTGGTAAATAATTCATGTTTTTCTATAATACTTGTTGAATCAGCATTAGAACGTATTGATTCGATAGCCATTAATAACTCAAATAGAAGATTTTTAAAAAAAATTCGAAGAAATCAGGCTAAATTTCGAGAGAAAACAATTTTGGATGTTTCTATTCATAACCATCTGATGCAACATTTAATGGATAGAAATAAGAGAGGGCGTCCTGATATTATTCAAAATGCTCTTTTAATGGCTTTGGGTTCCCGATTAAATAAAGAGGGTTATTTGCAAGTTTACGTACATACAAGAAATGATGAGATTATTACATTTGATCCTCAAGTAAGAATCCCTCGTAATTATAACCGATTTATTGGGTTAATGGAGCAATTATTCGAAGTTAAAACCATTTCTACTGATTCCCAACAGACTTTAATTTCTATTACGTCTCAAACATTAGAGAAATTGCTTCATTCAATTCAACCTACTTTAACTGTCCTATTTACTGAGAATGGTACGCTAAGAAATAGAACTAGCCTTCTAAAATCTTTTTCAGACCAAGGACATATTGCCATTTTAATTGGAGGGTTTCCACATGGTGATTTTTCCCCACGGAGTCTTGCGCTATCGGATTTAAAAGTATCTATCTATCCCCAGCCGCTGGATACTTTAGTGGTAATTTGTTCTATATTAAATATTGCAGAGCAATTAGTGGGAATAAATGAATAACAAAAATTTGAAATAATGAGCCAATAGGAAGTAAATTGAGAATAATTGATATTCATGTATATAGCATTTTCAGACCTTCTTAATTCTTTGAAAATTATCATTTAATGGGAGTAAAAGCCGTAATTTCAAATTTTATAAATATTTGCGGGTTTCTATTGCTGTTTTAGTTCTACTAGAACTAATTTTTTTCCCTTTTTACAGTTTTGAGGTAAATTTCCTAAATTCTTGATTATCTTATATTTTTCCATAAATTTAATACCCCAAGGTTTACAAAAATGATAATTTATGCAGGAAACTTCATTACAAGCCGGGGGAAAAGAAATCGTAGCGCCTTCACGAGCCAATTTATTATCAATGGCTGATTGAATTGATGCTTTTTGAACTTCAACAACAATAACACCTTTTTCATGAACAGGACAAGGATGCACAACATTTTTTCTGATTTCAATGATTTCATATATTTGACCTTTTTCTAAGTTATTGAGACAGACAGCTTTTAAAGAAGAATTACAATTTGCGCATTCTTCAGCCGCATCAATGAAGAGAAACTTCCTATTTTTTTTAGCTAATTTGATACCAATTAAAGTAAGAATTTTTTCCATTTTAATGTGCTTCATTTTTTCCATTTTGGCGATATTTCTTTTCTAGAATATCCACAGGGGAATATCAAGGTTTATATCCATATCCTCTAAAATTTTATGAGGAAATAGATGATTTTATATATCCACTCTTGTGAATGATTGTTAGGTGGATTAATTTTTTATAAGTATAATCACATCTAATCACATAACTTGTTTTATTGGATTAAAGTGATATTAAGAATGGTTTTTCAGAACAATTTAAAGCAAGAATCTGTTCTTTACACAGGAACAACGACAATAGGCATAAAATGTACTGATGGAATAATATTGGCGTCCGATCATCGGGCAGTTGCGGGCTACTATGTAGCACATAAACATACAAAGAAAATCTACAAGTGGACAGATCATATAGCTTCCACAACGGCAGGATTAGTCGCAGATTGCCAAAAACTTATTGATTATATGAATATAGAGTGCAACTTATATAAATTATCTAACTTAAAACCAATTCCAGTTCAAGCAGCAGCTAATTTATATGCACGTTATCTCTTTAATCGTAGAATAGTTCCCTATCAAACCCAAACAATTATTGGCGGGGTTGATAATTCGGGTCCTCATGTATTTACTCTTGATGCCGTAGGTTCTTTAATTGAAGAAAATACGGTTTGTGCGACGGGCTCAGGAACGCCTGTTGCCCTAGGTGTCTTGGAGGATGCCTATTTTGAGCAAATTACTGTGGAACAGGCAATTCCAATCGCAATTCATGCAATCCGAAGTTCAATTGAACGGGATATCGGATCTGGGAACGGAATTGATGTTATATATATTGATGAAAAAAAAGGATACAATGAAATAAGTGATCAGATAATAACCGCCGAGCTTGAAAAAATTGGAAAGGAATTATGAATTTTTAAAGACGCCTTGATGTTAAAAACTAACGGATTTTCTGGGCAGTCTTTATAATTGAGGTAAGACTATGTTAATTGAGAGTGTTTTAGCAGATCTTAAAGATATAATCATACAAAGCCTTCCTGAAGATGTAAAAATTACTAATATTGAATTTGAAGGTCCGGAGATCGCATTATATTCGAAAAATCCGAAGATACTTCTAGAATCACGTGAAATTGTGAAAGAAATAGCCAAAAAAATTCGAAAGCGGTTAGTCATTCGATCAGATCCCTCAGTACGTCTTCCAGAAGAGGAAACTAAGAAAGTCATTATGGAGCTATGTCCAGAGGAAGCGGGCGTTACATCTATTTCCTTCGATCCCAATGTGGGAGAAGTTATTATAGAGGCAAAAAAACCGGGATTAGTCATTGGACGTGGTGGCTTAACCTTAAAACAGATAACTGAGAGTGTGCTTTGGCGTCCTTCAGTAGTTCGAACGCCCCCATTAACTTCCAACATGGTAATAAAATTAAGACATGCATTAATGCGTGATAGTGAAAATAGGAAAAAATTATTGAAAAAAATTGGAATGCGTATTCATCGACCGGTACTTTTACAGGATGAATATGTTAGATTAACTACCTTAGGAGGTTTCAGGGAGGTAGGGCGCTCTTGTATCCTCATTTCAACTTCAAAAAGCAATGTGGTATTGGATTGCGGAATTAATGTGGGGAGTACAACGCCCAATACTTTATATCCTTACTTAAATGTTAAAGAATTCGATGTAGAGGATTTGGATGCAGTCATTATTTCGCATGCGCACTTAGATCACCATGGACTTGTTCCATATCTCTATAAATATGGTTATGATGGACCTATTTATTGCACTAAACCTACTCGAAATTTAATGACATTGCTACAATTAGATTATTTAGATGTGAGCGAACGTGAGGGAAAATTATTACCCTACAATCAAAAAGAAGTCAAAAAAGCAGTTTTACATACTATTCCTTTAGATTTTGGAGAAGTTACAGATATTTCTCCAGATATACGGTTGACATTACATAATGCAGGGCATATATTAGGTTCAGCAATTGTACATCTGCATATTGGTGATGGGTTATACAATCTAGCTTTCACTGGCGATTTTAAATATGCAAAAACACGACTTTTAGAGCCTGCCACTACCGCATTTCCACGCCTAGAAACTCTTATTATTGAAAGTACATATGGCGCTCCGAAAGATATAATGCCTTCACGCCGAGAGTCTGAAAAACTAATTGCAACAAAGATAAATAGTACAATAAGAAATCGGGGAAAAATTCTAATTCCTGTGCTTGCAGTGGGGCGTGCCCAAGAATTATTGATAATAATAGAAGAATATATGCGACGAGGACTTATTGATCAAGTTCCGGTCTATATAGATGGTCTGATCTCAGAAGCAACTGCAATCCACACAACGCATCCTGAATATCTTTCACGAGATTTACGAGAGATGATTTTTCATCAGGGATTAAATCCGTTTCTTTCTGAATATTTTATTCAGGTAGATAGCACCTCAGCACGAGCTGATGTCATTGAGGGAGAACCCTGTATTATTATGGCAACCTCTGGGATGCTTAATGGGGGTCCTTCAGTGGAATATTTCCGCCAACTAGCACCCAACCCAAATAATTTGCTCATATTTGTATCTTATCAAGTAGAAGGAACTTTGGGACGACACGTTCAAAAAGGATATCGGGAAATCCCCATGAAAGTGAATCATGATAGAACTGAAGCGATTCACGTTAAAATGGAAATTATCACGAATGAAGGTTTCTCCGGCCATTCCTCACGACAACAGATAATTAATTTCATTCGGAAGGTCGAACCCAAACCTGAACGCATAATTACCTGTCATGGGGAAAATGCCAAATGTACCGGGTTGGCAAGCCATATCCATAAATTATTACATATTGAAACCCGTGCGCCTCAAAATTTGGAAACCCTGAGATTAAAATAGAATTCTTACCAATTATAAATAACCAAAATCTGGGTGTTTTTCAATTCTGAAAATTAAAAATCGTCATTTTATAAAATCAAGTGAAATCAAAAAATTTGAACAGGAATTGAGTGGGGTCAATTTAGATTCAGCCGTGTTATTTGGAAAAAATAGTAAAATGGAAGAAGGCACATTAGAGGATGGAACTATTCTTTATTTTATCAATGGTGAATTAACCTTTATCAGAAAAGAAGGGCGAATCTTTCCTTTTCTAAGGGCTATCCTTAAAAATTTAATTTCTTTACCAAAAGTTGTAATAGATATGGGAGCAATACCCCACATTATCAAAGGGGCTGATATCATGTGTCCAGGGATAGTTTCTTTTGATTTTAACATTAAAAAGGATGATTTTCTTGTCATTGTTGATGAAAAACATAATAAGCCATTGGCAATTGGTCTAGCCTTAGTGAATGATACTGAATTCTCACGTGAAAAAAAGGGGAAAGCTGTGAAAAATGTGCATTATGTTGGAGATAAACTGTGGGACTTCATTAAAAAGCTCGAAAGTAAATGAGCTTCTCTTTACACAGTCCATTGTTTTATTTCAAAATTTTTAAATCCGAAAATTTTAAGAATTCCTTACCCTCACGAATAATAAATATAGATGAAAAAAAATTAAATCTTAAATTTAAACAAAATAGGTGATATGAAATATGGCGACTATGATGAATAAACCTTTGGAATTGCTCGCAAAATCGCTGGATATGAGAGTCCTCATAAAATTGAAAGGCGGAAGAGAATTGCGCGGAAAACTCCGAGGCTATGACCAGCACATGAATCTTATTTTAGAAGATACCGAGGAACTTCGACCCAGTGAAGAAGAACAAGTCTTGAAAGTTGGAACAATCATCGTTCGTGGTGATAATGTTATTATTATAAGCCCTCCTCCCATAAATATTCCTCATTCAGAAGAATAATTCTTTCTGAATTTGTAACAATTTAATATTTCTTGAGAACTTTGGTGAGATAATGACAAAAGGAACGCCTTCCTTTGGAAAACACAATAAAAAGCCCAATCACATGCGATGCAGACGTTGTGGTCGCCATTCATACCATATCCGCCAAAAAGCGTGTTCCGCATGCGGATTTGGTAGAAGTAAAAGACTTAGAAGATACAGCTGGCAAAATAAAAAACTCAATGGTATTCGCCTCATTTAACTAATTATCCCCTTTTAATTCATGGGCCGGTAGATCAGCTGGAAGATCGCCTCGCTATGAGCTCTTTTTCTTAGCGCGATACACGTTGGCATCGTGGAGATTATGCCAATAACGACATAACCATAAGTCCCGGGTTCAAATCCCGGCCGGTCCATATAAATTAAAATTCGTTCAATGGCCGCGATGGGGTAGTGGTAGGGGCCCTCGCAACGATTGCGAAGACGCCAGATCCTAGGGGACTGTGGATCCCTTGGCCCGGGAGGCCGGAAATTCAATTTCCTGCCCGGGAGTTCAAATCCCGGTCGCGGCCCTCCCTCCTATACGTGCGGAGGTATCCGAGCCAGGCCAAAGGAGCAGGGCTTAGAACCCTGCAGCGTAGAAAAATTATCACGGGATAATATGCGCAAGCTTTCGTGGGTTCAAATCCCACCCTCCGCATTAATTATCGATTAGTATGCTCTTTTTTAGGCAGATAAGATTAATCCAGAAAATTTCAGATAGGGAAATTTATAATTTTCCTCAGTTATACGTTCTCTTGAAATGCCCTCGATCGCTTTAATCATTTCAAAAGTGTTCCCACTCAAATTTCCGCCTTTTATCGGAGTCGTCTTTTCACCATGCGCTATTAAATAGCCATTTCGAATTTCAGCTCCAAAATCGCCAGTTACTTCAGAGGGATTCAACCAAGAAAACTCTTCGATGAGGACGCCAAATTCTACGGATGCTATCAATTCGTCCACGGATTCAGTTCCTGCGGGAATTTCTAAGTTCGTAATTGAATTCACAATATTCCCAGTAGATGTCCGAAGACCATTTCCGGTGGATTCTGTTTTTTCGAGTTTGGCATACTTTTGATCGAATAAATGATTCAGGAATACACCTTGTTCAATGAGGGGAGTGATTCTTCGCGGATTTCCTTCCCCATCCCAATTTGCTACGGCAATGCCATCGGGCATTATGCCATTATCTTGTAGAGAAAAACCCTCAATTGAGACTGTTTCTCCTCGTTCGAATTTAGAAATGCCATCAGAAAGGGCTACTCCAGTAGAATGATACCCAAGCGTAGTTGAGAATGCATCATTTGCAATTTTAGGCGGAAAAATGGCTGTGATTGATTTGGCAGGAGGGGGAATTTTCGTATGCAAAGAATCCACAGCAATTTCAGCCCATTTAGAAAGTCGATTCTGTAAATCTAATTGATTAAGATTCTTAACCTCAGTTCGCCCCCAAAATTCTGCTAATATTCCTGTTTCTTCTGCTTTTAAGGGGTATTCTAAATAAGCAGAGGTTTTACAATCATTTAAGTCAAGCATTTCACTATTTCTTAATACGTAAGTAGAGATATAAAATCGTAATTTTCCAAAGGTGGGCTTGATTTGGGTCAAATCCTGTACAATTGAAGTCAGTTCTTCGGATTTTTCACTAAGAACACCCTCAGGATCGGTAAGAATTTGCTCTTCTGCCAATTTAATGTCTGGATATGACTGCCCCGATTGTGGCAATGTAAATTTGGGTATTTTGTTGAGTTTCGCCAGCTGATAAGCCTGGCTTATAAACGAATCGAGGTGCTGTGGCTCCAAGGAATTTGCTTTTACCACTCCTACCCCAAACTGATTGCCTTTCTCATAAAAAACGCGTAAGATATAGTAAAACTCTTCTGCTTGGCGGGTTATTTCGATATCAAATTTCCGGAACTGGTTCTCATATATATCTAAATGGTTACAATAGACATCCCAAGTGGAAATTCTATTCGATTTTAATCGGTTAACGATAATATCTATTATTTCGTTCGGATCTTTCATCCTGGGCTCACCACTACTTTTTGTGCCCTTATATAGGGACCCCCTGTCGTAACGGGAACATAGTCTTCATGACCCTTTCCACAAGTCCCTCCATGGTATTTCACCGGTCCCTTTCCTACCGCATCGATGGATTTTAAGACATCCAATACAGGACCACTTAGAGTGATAGCATCTAATAATTTTGTTTGTTCCCCATTTTCAATAAGATAGCCTTTCTTGGAAGTGACCTGCATTCCGCCCCCCAGCGGATCTTCCATTCCGAAATACCCCCGAACTGCCATTATTCCATACTTAATCTCTTCTATCATCTCTTCTAAATTCCAGTCGCCCGCTTCAAAAAATGTATTCGTCATCCGCACATGTAATTTATGCGCATACGATTCCCGCCGACCATTCCCCCCCGGCGCAAGGTTCATCGCCGATGCCGTATACCGATCATGCAGGAGCTTCTTGAGAATCCCACCTTCAACTAATATAGTTTTTTTCGCCCGTATTCCTTCATCATCAAAAAAATAGGATCCAATATTTCTGGTCTCCACCGGCGAATCAGAAATCATACACACTTCGGAGGCGACCGGTTTATTGATATATTGTTCCAGATAGGACCGCCCGCGCAGAATCTGGTCCGCTTCTAGACCATGCCCAAAACTTTCATGAGCAATTATTCCCGCCATATCCGAATCTAAGATGACCGGCAACATCCCCGAAGGTGCCTTCTCGGAAGCTAACAAGTCTGTTGAATTCTTCACAGTTTGCTCAACATCCTCACGGCTAATTCCCTCCATCAATTCGAACCCAACCTCCCCGCTTTCAGAAAAATAATCAAATGCCATCTGTGCGCCTTCCTTCACAATCGGCTGGAGAAAAATTCGAATACGCGGAATTTTCTGACGCAAGACACATCCTTCATTATTCAAAAAAATATGTTCCACACTGGTGTCATAATATCTCACAATAGGATTAATCACACGCTTATCCGCCTTTTGAATCTCACTGAATAGCTCTCTAATCTTTGCTATTTTTGCTTCAATGGGTATCTCGACGGCAGATTTCTCCACCGTTATCTCTTCATTCAAACTCCAGCCCTCAAATTCCTGGAGGTCCGCCTGCTTCTTGGACCGGCTAGGTATCCTTTGAAGCCTCTCCACCACCGCCTTCACCTCCGCCACCTGCTGCACCCCATATTCATACCACTGTCCCCCCTTAAATGCCCGCACCACAATCCCCCCCAACTCAGGATTCAGTACAAAACCCTCTTCTGACCGACTCTTATACACCTGCGTTAGCATAGATGTTTCATAGAGAATATCTAAATACATTTTCTTCCGACTCACGCCTTCTATTGCTTCTTTACACACTTCTACAATTTCCTCATACCCTTGATGCATGCCTCTCACCTGCCGCACATTATGTTCTTTGACTCGGCGATATCCACGACTCTCTTTCTTCAGATGTTTCGCTCAAAGCTAATTAACCTTTTATAGCTTGCATCGAGAATATAGCTGATAAAACTCTTAAAAAGTCTTGTTAAGGAATGTGCTGAAGACGGAATGATAGGTACATCCCCCCTATCTGTTTTTTAACCCCAACCCCCTCCTCCCTACATTTCCTTTTTAAGAGAGGATGCTACCTACTAAACCGTCCTTCGCCAGTCCCCTACCAATCTATCCTGAAACTCCTCCATTTATTCAACCATAAATCCTCCGACTAAATATTTAAGTTCTACATCAGCTTGTATAAAATGTCTATCTTCCTCTACCCCTTTTTAGCACTTGATACCAACATATTTATATCCAATCCTTACTAATAATGTGATTGCCGAAAGGCAAACCATTTTCATGCAACTCCGAAGTTTGCCCTACTCCGGAGCCAAGGGCATAGCGAAAAGCTCAATATTTGATTTTCTTGAAAGGCAATAATATCTGATGGCTTACCACAGAATATTTTGTGTTTCTTCCAACTATATCAGAGATGTTCAATCGTTCATATTGGACTTCTTGCAATGAGTGCCATGCATACGCTTAATGATTCGACCGCTTTACAGATTGATCCTTTTCTTTCCTTTCTTTTCTCACTTCGATGGAATACCAGCGTCGATCCTGATTGTGGAATCCTCCTGATATGAGGGACCGCTCTTTCCGTCCATTGAAGTGAAAGAAATCGCCAATTCAATCCTTGTTCACCGTATTTTATCACTAGTTGATCCTGCTAGACCGGATTGCTATCAGGATGGGACTAAGCCATGCAAGTCAAATGGTCCTTCATGCCTGGACCATTGGCGGACCGCTCAGTAGCACGTAGCTAATCTACCCTGTAGAGGGGCATACCCACGGGAAAATCAGTTTTCGGACACTGATCCCGAAACTGTGGCTAATTCCCCATAGACCACGCGGACTGGAATGTTGCGTGATCCAAAGGCCCTTTCTAGGCCATGAGCGATTGGACGCTACAGGATGAGGCTGCGGCAGATTATGGTCGTTGGCGGGGTAACGGCCCACCAAGCCTATGATCTGTGCGGGCCGTGGGAGCGGGAGCCCGGAGATGGGAACTGAAACAACGTCCCAAGCCCTACGGGGTGCAGCAGGCGCGAAAACTCCGCAATGCACGCAAGTGTGACGGGGCCATCCTGAGTGCCTCACGGCTTTTCATCAGTTCAAGACGCTGATGGAATAAGGGGAGGGCAAGGCTGGTGCCAGCAGCCGCGGTAAAACCAGCTCCTCAAGTGATCCGGGACTTTACTGGGCCTAAAGCGTCCGTAGCCGGATCTGCAAGTCTCCGGTTAAATCCGACAGCTCAACTGTTGGGCCGCTGGAGATACTACAGACCTTGGAGATGGTCGAAGTACTCGAGACCGACCACCAGAAGCGGAAAAGGTCGAAGGTACTCCTCGGGTAGGGGTGAAATCCGATAATCCGAGGGGGACCACCAGTGGCGAAGGCGTTCGACTGGGACGCGCTCGACGGTGATGGACGAAAGCCAGGGGAGCGAACCGGATTAGATACGTGTTTGCGCAAACGCCAGCGCGCTAAACACCCGGGTAGTCCTGTGCTGTAAACGATGCGGGCTAGGTGTTGGTCCAGCTACGGGCTGGATCAGTGCCGAAGGGAAGCCGTTAAGCCCGCCGCCTGGGGAGTACGGTCGCAAGGCTGAAATCGTGCCAGCGGCACAGCGGCACGACAGAAAACTTAAAGGAATTGGCGGGGGAGCACCACAAGGGGTGAAGTCTGCGGTTTAATTGGACTCAACGCCGGGAAGCTTACCAGGGGCGACAGCTGAATGAAAGTCAGGCTGATGACCTTACTAGACTCGCTGAGAGGTGGTGCATGGCCGTCGCCAGTTCGTGGCGTGAGCTGTCCTGTCAAGTCAGGCAACGAACGAAACCCACGCTCACAGTTGCGAGCAGATCCCTTCGGGGATGCTGGGCACTCTGTGGGGACCGCCATCGCTAAGATGGATGAAGGTGTGGGCCACGGCAGGTCAGTATAGAGCGACCAGCTTTGGTTGGCGTTCGCTAAAGCCCCGAATCCCCTGGGCCACACGCGGACTGCAAAGGCGAGGACAATGGGTTGCAACACCGAAAGGTGACGCTAATCTCCAAACCTCGTCGTAGTTAGGATTGAGGGTTGCAACTCACCCTCATGAATATGGAATCCCTAGTAACCGTGTGTCACCATCGCACGGTGAATACGTCCCTGCTCCTTGCACACACTCGCGGCGCTGCGAGTGTCGCGGGGTGTAAACCGCCCGTCACTGCATCTGAGTGGGGTCTGGGTGAGGCACGGTCCTCCGGGCTGTCTCGAATCTAGGCTCTGCAAGGAGGCAGAAGTCGTAACAAGGTAGCCGTAGGGGAACCTGCGGCTGGATCACCTCCTAAGGAAGCAATACGAGGGGTCAATCTGGGCGATAGCCGATCATTAGGCGTGCTTTAGTGCTTCTTTTTTTATTGAGTGATTTACACTCTCCTGTACATCTTTACTATTATCCCCTAATTTTTTAATTAGAGCGTAAGTAGCACTCTCCTGTACATCTTTACTATTATCCCCTAATTTTTTAATTAACTGGCTTACCATCTTCGAACCCGCTCTCCTCCCCAATTCTTTAACTACTTCGATGCGAAGCAGTGCATTCTTATCCTCTAAAAGACCTTCTAAAACTTTTACCCCTTCATCCCCAAAATTCCCAAGTACCTTCACGATGCCTTTCGGATTCATCCAATTACGCTTCAACAATTCGATTAAGGGTCCTATAGCCCTTTTATCCCCTAATCTACCGAGGGCCGTCACAATCGCTTTTTTGGAATAATCATCATATTTCAAGCAAGCAAGCAAAGGCTCTACCGCCTTCATTGCACCCAGTGCACCAAGTTTTTGTCCTATAAATCGGATAACTTTGGTATTACCATCCTGCAAACAAAGTATTAAAGCGTCAATCCCCTCTTCGCCACATAGCCCCGCCCCCCCAAGGTCGCATTCACTAACTTGATATTCTGAATATCCAGATCACGCATATACATCCAAAATACCCTCTGATTATTCGCTAAATTGCTCTCTGCCGGCACCGGATAAACATACAGTGTAATGTTATATGTCCCAATGCAGGGCACCGTCCACGTGATGGGCCACCCCGCCCACCGTTTCGGTCGCACCTCCTCATAGAGCTGGTGCGCCACCTGCGTCCCATTCACCAGCATCACCGAATGCACATTATATGCCGCAACCGACCCATCATTGAACACTGCATAACTGATCAGGTTGCTTCCGAGCTGAAGCGGGGGCAAGAAGACGGAGGAGAATAGCAAATCGGGGCGTGAATAGGTCTTCAGGATGGACCAACGGTTATTTACGGTCACCAACTCCCCTGCCACGGGCTCGACCCAGAGCGTGATATTATGCGTCCCCTCAGTAAGATCCAAGACCGATTGGGTGTAGTTCCGCACTTCACCCGCCGCTAACGCAATCGGTATGGACTGCCGCTCCACCCCATCCACTAGCAATTTCGCCTCGGTCGATATGGGACCGACCCCTGCATTCAGATCGACTTTAGGCGGCAGCCCCTTCGTCACCATCATCTTCCATGAACTCCGCGGCGCCTTCGTCTCTATGGGTATGGCGGACTTCACGCTCGATGACCTCTTCAAGTGGTTCATCGAACTCTGCCACATGAACTTCTACCCGCTCGAGCAGATCTTCAATATCCTCTGGACCATCGCCAAAATGGTCATCAAGGTCTATGTGGGCGGCGTCTTCTGCACAGTGCTGAAGCGCATCATCAACGGCATCATCATGGCGGTTCTCAAGCACTTTTTGACTCAGATTTTTACCAAATGCTTCCCCCAAGTCGGCATCTTCGGGCTCGGCGAAAGTACTATTACTGATCTAGCTGATTTCTCTGCCCAAAAAATTGCAGGACGAATGACATCTTCTTAATTCTCATTTATAGCCATAAACCGTCTTTGATGATCTTTTGAAGCATTCCGGAATCTGAATAAAACTATTTTCATGCACAGAAATTGAAGTAAGTCTTTGTAAATTTAAAAGCCATTCTGGAAGTAATTTTAGCTTGTTACGCATTAGAGATAATTTTTGAAGAGATTCCAAGTTTTTAATTGATTCCGGAAGATGAGTTAAATTATTAGCATTCAAATTTAATGTACAAAGAGATCTTAAAGTACCAAAAGATAGCGGAAATTTGGCGATAGAATTCCCCTCGAGTATTAAGGTCTCCAGAAATTTCAGGTTACCAAAAGAATCAGGCAAAGTTATCAGTTGATTCCCGCCCAAATTTAGATATTGCAGGAAACCTAATTTCCCAAACGATTCAGGGAGAGTAGTTAATCGATTATTTACCAAATCCAGACTCTCAAGAGATACGAGATTCCCAAAGGAATCTGGAAGAATTATTAATTGATTTTTCTTTAATTCGAGTTTTTGAAGGGATTTGAGGTTGCTAAAGGATGCTGGAAGTGTCGTTAATCCATTATTATTTAAATAAAGGATTCTTAAGGCATTTAAATTGCCAAACGACTCCGGGAGGTTCTTTAATGAGTTTCCTCTCAAATCAAGAACTTGAAGATTTCTTAGATTTCTAAAACTCTCAGGAAGACTTTCCAAAAGGTTTAGCGCTAAGTCCAGTTTCTCTAAGGATCTTAGGTCTCCAAAGGATTCTGGTAATTGCCCTAGTTTGGATTTCTCTAATTTGAAGCTCTTTAATTCGCAAAGCTTACCGAAAGATTCTGGTAATTCCGTTAAGTTGTTCAAAATTAATTCTAAAGATTGGAGCGATTGGAGGGAGCCAAAAGATTCCGGCAACTTTGTCAATTGTCCGCTCAAGAATTGGGCAACGCTTTGTTATGGCTGGGAAAGAGAGGAGAAAAAATCCTGTGCAGGTTCCAGTATTTGTTAATAACAAATTTTAGAAGAAGGTCGGCTTTGGAAAACAAGAAACTCTCAGAATAGAATCAAAGCAATTATTGGCTAAAATTTTTAAAAAAGAAACTGGAAATCTGGGAAATTGAAATGCTATGTATTCCCAGAAGAATTGGCAAATGCCGGAATCGGAGCTTTTTACGGCAATGCAGAGTGCGGAACAAGGCTTGAGCCAGGAAGTTGATAAATTAATTATTTGCAACTAACGCCTATAACGAGGGGATCGAAGGGTTTACGCATTTCAAAGTCATCAATTTTAAATAGGGGTATGAATTTATAGAATTAAAGAGATGTATTTGAGTTTGAAATCGATGAAGTTAGCAGGTAAATCGCGGATGACGGATATTACCTTTTCAATCTCAGAGAAATTACAGAAAAAAATGAAGGCCCATCCAGAGATTGAATGGGGGGGCATTGCGCAGGGGGCAATAGAGAAATATTTGGAAGAGTTAGAATTTTCGGAAAGCATACTGGAGCGGAGTAAGCTTTCTACAAAGGATGCCGAAGCCATTGGAAATAAGATAAAGCAAAGAGTTTGGCAGCAGCATAAAAAGGTTCTGGATGCTATTGATGAATGAAAATAGTCATTAATAGTAATATTTTAATCTCTGCCTTGATTAGAGATGCAACAACGAGGAGGCTTATTTTTACCCCAAAATTTAAATTTTATCTCCCCGAATTCTCGATAATTGAATTGAGAGAACACCTACCTGAAATAGCGCAGAAAGCGGAAATAAGTGAACAAGAAGTGAAACAACTTATCGATAAATTTCTCGAACACATCTCGCTTGTACCGCTGACCGATTATCACCAGTACATCCAAAGAGCAACGGAAATTATTGGGTCGATTGATGAAGATGATATTCCATTCATTGCTTTGGCGCTATCAATGAAAAATGATGGGATTTGGTCTAATGATCTGCATTTTAAGAAGCAGAATATAATCAAAATTTTTAATACCCGAGAACTGATGGAATTATTATAAACTCCCAGCGAATAGGGTCGGGAAAAAACTAGCTGAATTCTGAAAAAGAATTTTGCAATATCCTCTCTATTCCTGTATTGAAAATCTCCAAAATTAAAACCTTTTTTCGCTTAATAAATCCAAGATTCTAAAGGCAGTGCGAGATTCTTTAACTAGTTTCTTCATTTTCCTTCGACGATATTTGCTATTCAAGGTCCTCCAAACTTGTTTAAGAATAAACTTTGGTCTGCCAAGAGAATAAAATCGTCTATACGTGCGTTTAATAACTTTGATGAGGAAATCTACATTCATGGTATAAAAAGGAAGTTCAGGGACGCGAACACCTGTTTCCCAAAATTTATTTTCATCTAATAACCCTTTTTCAATTAATTCATCCCATATTTCAATGCCAGGAAAAATCTCTAAGATGTGGAACATGGCATATTCAATATCTAAACTTAGTGCAAATTTAATTGTTCTCTCGATATCAGATATTGTCTCAATTGGTGCACCAAGAATAAATGATGCCATCAAAGTATCAATTTTCGCTTTGCGAGCTTTCTTCAATGCTAATATACACTTCTCAAGGGTAATATCTTTATAATAATAATCTAGGATTCGTTGACTACCACTTTCCATTCCATAAAATATTGACGAGAAATTAGCTTTTTTCATATAACTATATATTTCATCGGTTCCTTCAACACGAGCTTCACAATGGAAAACCAAATCGAGTTTTTCTTTTATAATCTGTTTACAGATGGATTTAACCCATTTCTGGTTGATAGTGAAGTTGTCGTCCATTACCATTATTTCCCGATAACCCTTTGATTCTAAAAGCGATAATTCTTGAAGAACATTCTCTTCAGACCGGTGGCGCCATTGACCGTGAGAAACTGAGCAGAATCGGCATCTAAATGTACATCCGCGGCTCAAAATTATTGTAGCTGATTTTTCAGTTGAAAGATCAAGCCCACCAAGCGACATTTTATACTCGAATCCTTTAAGCATATCACGATTTGGAAATAGTAGCTGATCTAAATCTTTAATTAATTCATGTGGAGGCGTCGATTTAATAATACCATTTCTTCGATAAAAAATTCCTTGAATATCTTCATAATTCTGCTTATTTTTCTTAATTAATTCTAATAATTCAAGAATTGTTTGTTCCCCTTCACCTCTAACGCAAAAATCAATGATATTATATTTTTTGAGAATTCTCTCTCCGCAGACGGTTTGAAAATTACCGAGGAGGACAATCAAATTGGGATTCCACTCTTTTGCAAGTTTCGCTATTTCTATTCCGGATTGAAAGGCTCGTGTCAATACTGATAATCCAAGAACATCTGGGTCCTCTCTTTTAATCCATTCCAATACTTGGGAGAAAGTATAATCAGTTGCGCCATGATCCAATACAGAAACTTTGTATCCCTCCTTGAGCAAAACTCCAGCAATATATAATACTCCCAACGGCTCCGCGAAACTTGAAAAGAGCGGTTTGGGATTCTCTTTGGTCATATCCACCGGTACTGCATTTATTAACGCTACTTTCATCACTGCTTCTCTTCTAATTCAATTAATTTAGGGAAATTGGATCTAAATTTTTAATTATTCATTTTTAAGTGTTTACCTTAATTTTAGATCTTAGGAGACGTCTATAATGGATAATTTATAAACCGCATCAGACAGAACATGAACTCCATCTGGCCCGTGAAATTACCAAAACACAAAAAAATTCTGGAATTATTAAAGCTCCTCTAGCACACCGAAGAGGCTAAAATTATTTCGGTCTTTAGCTATAACTGGACATAAACCAAACGATCCTGATGAAATCTGGTGTCGGGATCATGAATCTGAAATAAATGAGATCTGTGAAAGGTTAAATAATTTCTTAAAAAATGCGAAACTTTCAAAAAGAAAAAAGGGTAACTCTTGAAACTTTAATTTCAATATCATATTAAAATGATTATTTCTAATCATGATTTTTTTATTCGTTTTCTGGCAAGTGGTGGTTTTCACAATATGTGTAAATTATCCGGGATTTCCACTCGCATAAGGTCAATAAATTCTTCGGCATTTTCCAAGGAGAGAGAGAATTCTTTTTGACAAAATCTACATTTCCTCTTCACTTCAATAGAGGGAATAAGTTCAGCAATCGGTTCATAAGGGAATTTAGTAGTTGTATCTTCTTTATGATTTAATTCAATGATTATTTCTTGGTTCTCCTTCCATATAATATGGTTTAATTCTTCTTCCCTATATGGAATGGCACTTAATTTCAATTCATTTTTTAAGGCTGGGGGAATATCAATCTCCCAAAATTCACAATTCATAAAAGGAATTGGTTGTGAGAATTTTAGTCGCCTTTGCAATTTTATAATTGCAACAGCTCCGAACTCACTCTCTTCATAATTTACTACCAGTTGGGCACCAGGAATTGTTTTGGAGGCATTCATCCCTTTCCTAAGAGTTTCTAGTTTAGTCCGAGTCATGTTTAGCCATTTCAGTCTAATTTTCTTCAATTTCTTAAGCTTTTCACGGTCATGAAGGACTTTGCTATCGGTTATGAACGACTTTTCATGGTCAAGCAGGAATAGCTCACTTTCTGCTTCATCAAAAGGTGAGATGGAATCTATGCAAAAATGAAGCTTCCCTTCCTCAAATTGATCTCCTTCTTTAAAATGGTCGATCATCCAATCGTTTTTCCTAAAATTTTGGATCCTTTCGCTAAAATTATATAATATTCAAAATCATATAGTTTAATTTCCTCCATAATTTAACACCCGAAAATTGATTAATGCGACTATTTATTTTCTGTTTCTTCTTCGATTAATTTTTGCACATCATCCAGTAAAAGTTCAGTTTCTTTAATCCGGCGCTCAATTTCACTGCGGGGCTCACAAAGTCCGTTGTAAAAGCAATCACCATGCAATGTATCTTCTCGGGAAAAGAAACGGGCTTGGATATCAATGGGTATTACCTTTTTGTCTTCTGCTAATTCAATGAGGATTTTTGTCCGACTCTTTCCTTTAATGACTCTTTCTCCTGTCTTCGCTTCTATTAATGCATCTATCGCAATTGCCGTCGCACCCCACGCTTTTTCTGAAGCATCCCGAATTTTTTCTGGGTCCTTCTTCGACTCCCTTAGCTCTTTGAGAGCTGAATCAAATAGGGCTCGCGCATTTTTCATTTTTCCAGCAACTGCCATTCTCATATTCCTCTGATACTTCCATTTTTTGTTCTATAATCAATATCTTCATTATATACTATCAACCTCACTATTTAAACTTGCAGAACCATTAAAGACCTCATGAAAAACCACTTATCTAACCTTTTTCAAATTTACCAGATTTAATTGCATCAAGAAATCAAAAATTATGCTTTTATTTACCCAAAAAAAGTATTTCTCACTTTACTTTTTCTCTTTGAATTCATAATTTCTTGATAAATTTCCTGTATATCATTTAAGGACCATCCACAACTGCCAAGTTCAAAATATCCTTTTTCATGGGCAATATGCTCATATAATAGGCGAATATGGTTTCTATAATCCTCTTCACTAAAGAAGGGTCTGGGCAACTTTCTTCTCCAAACTTGAAAGATTAAGTATATTGCAATGAAAATACTCAATTGGATTATTGAAATGGCCCAGGTATAAAGTCCTAATAGGTCGGATAAACCGAATTCAAATACAATGGGTGTAATACTAAATAGAAGCCATCTCTTACCTTTGAGTTCTATGGAAAAGGAGATCACTAAGAGAGGGAAAAGGGCTATCATTTGGAAACCGAAGAATGTAGAAACCATTCCCGAAACTTGATACAAGGAGAGGGAGCCTAGGTGTAGTATAATCATCGGCGATTTAACGGCGCAAATATAATACCCCTCTTCTTTCTCGATGATCGCCGTAAACACACGTTCCACGCCCAAACTACCTCGCTTTCCTTCACTTTCAGCCAAAAAAAAGAAAAATTCAGGCATGCATAGACTTGTTTCCTCTTTCCCGGGTGTCACTAGAGCGGCACTTTCGGATCCGGCACGCTCAGGCGATTGGGGACGGCGCGCTAAGCACCTCGCCCGCAGGCTTAGTGTGTACACGCCCGTTCCATTAAACTCGTCTTCTAACGAGAGCCTTCGTCGGCCGCAATCGGTGCCTGTCACCAGGCCCCGACGACGCTTCGGTCTCACGGCAGATTGGATGTCTATTTTCGAGGCGCGGTTCCTGCTTAGATGCTTTCAGCTGTTATCGCTTCCGGCGTGGCTGCCCGGCATTGCCCCATCGGACAACCGGTAAACTAGTGGCCAGGGCCTCGCGTTCCTCTCG
>Ga0315310_10000355_pt1 | contig 29488 bp, 27 predicted proteins | sample TDP5_MG_FD_203630 | JGI IMG/M metagenome (GOLD analysis project Ga0315310, IMG submission 203630) | Freshwater sediment microbial communities from Lake Towuti, South Sulawesi, Indonesia - TDP5 | ecosystem: Environmental > Aquatic > Freshwater > Lake > Sediment | place: Indonesia: South Sulawesi...
TGAGCTTCGTCAGCAACTCCCATCTTCCCAACTTTGCTAGACTATTGATCCCTAGCGATAAATAACCTTCGACACAAGGCATCCGTGAATGCAACTGGGCATCAGAACCGGGTCGAACCCTTCGCCCGCGGAACAAATCAGAGGATCTTGGCTATATTCTTCTCCCTGGGCACCTGGAAGTAATTGGCCACAGTCATACATTTCGTTCTCAAGAGCAGAAAGTGGGGAACCCTCAAGCCAAGTTCTGTGAGGGTCTCAGCATACCCCATCCCCTTGACAACGACGAAGTCAGCTGAATCGTAATAGCTCAGAAACTCTTGGCCACATTCTGAAGGGATCAGCCCCATGGCATCCGTTCCCGTTGTTATCAAGGAATCAGCAACCTTATCCATGCCGACGAACAATGCATCTTCCATCGTCGCATCATTGTGAACAGGCTTACCCTTCACAGCGACTACAACTCGGCCTTTCGAAGTCGCATTCACCAATTCCTTCACAAGCAGAGTGTCAAAGGCAATCTCTCCAGCGTTGTCCGCTAGGTAAAGAACCAACCCAGCCTTCCGGGCGACATTGTAGGCCTTCGGAATATCGTCTATCACAAGATCCTTCTCCGCTTCATGGATGAGGTTGCTGAGCTGGTTATAGTCGAAACTATGTCCGGGAATATGGAACTCCATGATGTTGCCGACGATCGAGGCGAGACATGCCTTCCTGAAACGCAACCCGCCATCAAGTTCAGATGAAACCGTCTCCTCCACGAGTGGAAGAACCCTCATTGCCTCATAGTTGCTTCTCCTCTTCCTCTCCGCGCAAGGGTCAAGGTTGCCAGTGACTTCCTTAATCAGCCGCTCCCGCATCGTACCGATCACAGAAGGAACCGCGGTAGACGTGAAGTTCCGAGCCAGCATCTGAATGAACGCCTGCAAAGCCTGAAGTCTAACAGCCGGGTCTTCGGTCGCCTCAAGTATCTCCATGTAGCCACGCTGGAAAAGGCAAAGGGCACAGTAAGCGCTGACCTTCAATAAATTTGACACCGGAACCAAACTAGAGATTTATGGCCCTTCCAAACTCAAGCATAACCTTGTAAGGGTCCTTCGCCTTCACGATCCCGCTTGCCACCAAGACCCCTTTGGTTCCCAGTCTTACGGCGGCCGCAACGTCTTCGCCATTCGTTATGCCTGCGCCGCATAGAACAACTACATCCGAGTCAACCTTCCTGACAGCCTCAACCGTGCTCGTAACAACCTCAGGCTTCGCCTTCGAGACTGGAATCCCGGTGCCGATCAGTTCAGGAGGTTCAACAGCGATCATGTCCGGCTTTAGAGCGGCTGCAGACGCGCTTACAGGTGTGTTGTTTGTGCACACAACAGAGACCAAACCGATCTCACGTGCCCTCGCAACGACTTCGTCGATCTCTGCGAGTTTCAGCCGCCTTTCAGAGTGGTTGATCAGAGTGCCAACGGCGCCCGCCTCCTTCACAGCTTCCGGCAGAACGTGACCGGTGTAGCTCCCGGGTTTCATGGGATCGATGTGCTGAGCGAAAACTGGAACGCCCACCTTTCTAACGATGATGGGGATATCAACAAACTGGGGCGCAACACCAAAGCAGACACCTGTCTCCGAGCTTACCTTCTCCGCATCCTTGGCCAGCTTGACAGCATTCTCTCCAGTGCCTTCAAGATAGGTCTTGAAGTTCACGAGAACTATGGGTGTCCTGACTCCGCTCAACCTGATCACACCTTCGCTTCATGTTTTAAGCCTATTAGCCCGCTTCCTGCTTTTCTGCTTTTCCAGCCGCGGCTTCTTCATTCGACGTAGTAGTACTGGCCGCTTTGCTTTTGATACCCGTCGAGTCTCGAGCCCTCCTTGTTCACTCTTGGCCTTCTCGTGTCAGGGTCCCTCCTGAAGGTCACGCCCATCTCTTTCAGGAAGATGTTCATCCCATTCAGTAGGCTCGTCGGAGCCTCAGCCGTGCCCTTGGCTCCTGGCTCCCCCATGAAAACCATTAGACGGTCTGCGAGAAAATCCTGAGCGACCACATCATGTTCAACGACGAAGGCCGTAACGTTCCTTTCTTCAACAATGCGCCTCACTGTTCTAGCCATTGTAAGACGCTCCTCCACATCCAGGTAAGCGCTCGGCTCATCAAGCAGAAACAGGTCAACCTTCCGGGAGAGGCATGCTGCTATGGCAACCTTCTGCAGTTCGCCTCCGCTGAGTTCCTTCACATACCTTTCGAGAAGAGAATCCAGACTGAAGGGCTGGATGATCTCGGTCTGATACCAGCTTCCTGCGAATTCGTCTTTCGCCAAGTCTCTCAGAAGATCTTCGACCGTTCCATCAAAGTCGGATGAGATGTACTGAGGCTTGTAGCTGACACTGAGGGTGTTCTCCGTAGGCGACACGCCTAGATCAGGTTTCTCGATCCCGGCGAGGAGCTTCACAAAGGTCGTTTTGCCTATCCCATTGGGACCAAGTATCCCGACGACTTCCCCTTTACTTGCCTCTCCAGGTTCTACGTTCAATACAAAACCTTCATACGTCTTCGTCATGTTATCCCATCTCAGCAAAGGCGCGCTGGCAGCTGTGCCTGTCGAAGGAGGTCTAACATGAAACTTGACCGGTTCCTTTCTGAAGCGTAGGTTCTCATCGGGTATGAACCCCTCTAGGTAGATGTTGATTCCTGTTCGGACACCATGGACATTGGAGACTATACCATAGACGCCAGGAGTACCATAGAAGACGCTGATGTAGTCTGAGAGGTAATCAAGGACTGCTATGTCATGTTCGGCGACGACGACTATCTTGTCCTCTTTCTTTAGGCTTCTGATTGCTTTGGCAGCCTCAAGCCTCTGTCTCACGTCTAGGTAGCTTGAAGGCTCGTCAAAGAGATAGACATCCGCCTCACGGCATATCGCAGCCGCCAAGGCGACTCTCTGGAGCTCCCCCCCGCTCAACACATCGATCTGCCTGTCCCAGATGACATCAAGCTGAAGCATTCCTGAGATTACTTTCAGTTGAGATCTTTCGTCAATCTTCTCAAGAAGGTCTCCTACTCTGCCTCTTGTCACTCTCGGAATCTTGTCCACATACTGCGGCTTGTGAACAACCTTGAGTTTACCTTGACTCATCTTTTGGAAGAACGTTTGCAGAGTTGAGCCTCTGAAGTACTTCACGATCTCAGGGTAGTCCGGCGGCTTCGCGTACTCTCCCAGGTTAAGCTTCACCTCTCCTGAGAAGATCTTAAGGACTGTTGACTTTCCAATCCCGTTCTGTCCGAGGAGTCCAAGGACGCTTCCATGTGAAGGAACGGGCAGCCGAAAGAGCTTAAAGGCGTTCGGTCCGAAACGGTGTGTACACTCTTTCTGGAGTTCGTCTGGAAGGTTCACAATCGAGATCGCCTTGAAGGGACATTTCTTGACGCATATGCCGCACCCTGGGCACAGAACCTCTACAATGACGGGTTCTCCCTTCTCAAACCGAACAGCCTCAACGTTGCTTCTTACCTGAGGGCAGAACCGGAAGCATGCTCTATCGCAACGCTTGGGCTGGCATTTGGCCAGATCAATAACGGCGACCCTGATCTTGGTGCGCCTCCCAGAGGTATTAAGAGGAAAGATGCCAGTAGCCCGCTAATAAACTTGTCCGCCTTTCGCATCCCGAGGAAGAAGGAACACATAAATAACGGGAAGACGTAGGGCTTTGTGGGATGATGTGTGGCGACGGCGTGGAGCTTGCGCTGTGACACTTACGTTGCTCTTCACTGACCATCAAAAAAGTCTCTTGTGCGGAAGGATTCATTTTATAAGGTCCCTGCCTTCCATTATCTCCAAAACTACAACCAGCAAGGAAGCAGCATCATTGAAGCCCAAAGTGTTGATCTCCACAAGCATACAGCCTGATGTCCTGAAGGCTCTTGAGACCCTCTTGAGCGATGTCGCTGAAGTGCGCTTCGTGGCTCCATCACTCAACCACGAATTCCTGAACGAACTCGAAGGCGCTGCAGCCTTGATACCGCTCAACGAATCGATAGGCGAAGAGATGCTGAACCACGCTATGAAGCTCAAGGCTGTCTCCCGCTTGGGAGTTGGCTACGACAAAGTCGACATCGAAGCCTGCACGAAAAGGAGCATATACATCACCCACACGCCCGGAGTCGTCTCTCGGGCAGTGGCAGAACTCACAATGGGGTTGATGCTATGCCTTTCCAGAAAAATCCTCATATCTGACCGTTACGTCAGAAGCGAGTGGGCCAAGCCAGACAGAATCATGCTTCCGCTTAGGGAGGACCTCGCAGAGAAGACCCTAGGCATCATAGGCCTAGGCCGCATCGGACAGGGAGTTGCTCGCAGGGCGAAAGCCTTCGACATGAACCTTGTCTATTATGATAAAGTCCGCAACGAGAAGGCAGAGAACGAGCTTGGCATACGATACCTCTGGCTAGACGACCTGCTCAGAGAATCCGACTTCGTCTCGGTTCATGTTCCACTGACGCCTGAAACAAAGGGCCTGATAGGCGCGAGAGAACTCAGACTGATGAAGAAGACGGCGTACCTAATCAACACATCACGTGGCCAAGTAGTAGATGAAGAGGCACTCTGCCATGCCTTGGATCAGTCTCGAATAGCGGGTGCTGGCTTGGACGTCTATGCCAAAGAACCTCTGCCCTTCGACAGCCCGTTAAGCAAGATGGAGAATGTTGTGTTGACGCCCCATATGGGCACGCATACAGTTGAGACAAGGAGTCTTATGGTTCTCTCAGCTGTTGATAATATCAAGAAGGTCTTAGTAGGAGAGGTTCCACCAAACGTGGTGCCCGAACAGAGAGGCAGAACCTTCGAGAAGTAGTAACGGTTGCTGGCTTTTAAGCCCGAAGATCATACTCTTGCTTGGCGTCACTCGTTCGTGAGGTAGTCATCTTTGACGGCAAGAGTTGTGATGCTTGTTGACTTGGATTACTTCTTCGCGCAGTGTGAAGAGCGACGGAATCCTTCTTTCAAAAACAAGCCCGTTGTTGTATGCGTCTACTCTGGACGGACAGAAGAAAGTGGAGCGGTCAGCACTGCGAACTACGTAGCCAGAGGATACGGCGTGAGATCCGGGATGCCGATTTTCCTCGCGAAGAGAAAACTAGCTAAGGTTGAGGCCGTCTTCCTTCCCGTTGATCGGGCTTATTATGAAGAAGTGTCGGAAAGAATGATGGGGATTCTTAGAGGCCACGCTGACAGTTTCGAGCAGGTCGGCATAGATGAAGCCTACTTGGATGTCACAGCACGAGTCCAAGGAAGCTTTGAGGCGGCAGCGAACTTGGCCAAGGAGATAAAGTCCCATGTAAAGAGTCAGGAGAGGCTCACATTCTCAGTTGGCAGTGCGCCCAACAAGCTCGTCTCCAAGATCGCTGCAGACTTCCGCAAACCCGACGGCATAACAGTCGTGAAACCCGAGGAAGTCGAAGGATTCTTGGCTCCTCTTCCTGTGGACAGCCTCCTTGGAGTCGGGAAGAAAAACAGCGAGAGAATGGAGTCCTTAGGCATCAAGACGATCGGCAACCTAGCGCGCTTCGATGTGCAAGAGCTGAACAAGGTTTTCGGCAGAAGCTTGGGAACCTTTTTCCACAACGCCTCACTCGGGGTAGACGATTCTCCTGTTCAAGAACGAGGCAAGACTGAGTCAATAAGCAGATTCTCAACCCTAAAACAGGACACGCGGGACCTTGAGGTCATCATGGATAAGACCGTTCTGCTGTGCGAAGACATTCACGAACGAGTCATAGAAAGAGATCTGAGCTTCAAGTCCATTGGGGTGATTGCGGTTCTGAAAGACATGACCATTCACAACCGTTCCAGAACCCTTGAGAGCTCGACAAGAGATTCCGCAATCTTAGAAAAGATTGTACGGGAGCTCCTCGGAAGACTTATTGCTGAGACGCGGCCTGACCTACGAAGAGTGGGCGTGAAGGTCTCTGGCTTCGTCAAAGAAAAAGACGCCCAGAAGCATCTGACAGACTTTGTTGAATCGGGTTACTAGTGACCTAAACATGCTTCGGCTATTAGCTCAGGGTCGACCAAAACGCATATTTGTCCAGCACTTCACAGATTCTCATGTGTGTCAGGAGGGCAAACCTATGCGCGTAAGTTTCTGGCCCTTGCTCTTAGGCGTTCTGTTACTCGTCTTTGGAGTCGTCGGGGTTGCCAACGATATCTTCAAGCTGAGAATAGCAATACCTTGGACGCCGATGATAGCAGTAATAATCGGCATTTGGATACTGACCCACGCGTTCAAGAGAAGATAGGCCAAGAACGAACCGCGCGGCACACAAGCCAATGCTCCTCCCACGACGGCTACTTCCGAGGCATAAGTGAAGCAGCAACGTCTTGAAAATCATTGGACGCAGATAACGATGACTCCGAAGGACTTCAACCTTCTAGTTTCAACCGCAAGGGGACTCGAAAACGATGCGTGCTCGGAAATCTGGTATCTCCTAGGGGAGATCGGGGACACAGGATCAGTGACCGAGAAGACAGATATCTCTGGGCTAATCGTAGCGAAGACCGTTCTGGACCCTTTCAAGGTTGTGGAAGAGCTCAGAAAGATGCTGAACGAGCGACCGGATGAGTTCCGCTACACGCTCAAGGTCGTCCCGATCGAGGCCGTGGTGCCCACTCAGCTGGACAACATAAGAAAGGCCACTATCGCTCTTGCCCCCAAGATTGAGAGGAACGAAACCTTCCGCGTCACTGTCGTGAGAAGGCACACAAACCTCTCTACAAAGGAGGTGATCGAGGCCACCGCCAAGGATATCACCAGAAAAGTGGACTTACACAGCCCTAACAAGATCGTGCTGATTGAGGTCCTAGGCGGCCTAACTGGAGTCTCGGTCATCGAGCCTGATGACGTTCTCTCCGTTGCAAAGGAGAAACCCGTCGGCTTCGCGTAGCCAAGAGAGCACATCGTTCTATGAGAAGGCAGGTCAATGCTTCCTTCTCTGATTTTCTCAGAGTAGCTTCCACCTCGAGAGGTGTGATGCCAAAAGCCTTCCTTATGTCTGTAGCCTTTTCATCTGTGAGCTCAATGATCCCATCGCATTTCTTGCCGCCAACGAGAGATGATACTTTGTCCAAAGCCTCGACTGCTTTCTCTCGAGTATCGGCAACAACCACGACAGCCATCTCCGTGGCGCCAAGTTTCACACCCAAGAGCTCAATGGCCTTGCTGATCTGATGCTGTCCCGAAGCGTAGAGAAGAATCTCCAGCGCAGGATCCTTCGATATATTTGTGCCGGATCCGAAAGCTCTCAAGGCGTTTAGTACAGCGAACCGCAGGTGGTCGAAGTCAGCAACTAGCCACGCGTTGAAAAACTGGACATAGCAGCCTTCAGTCACCTTTCTCGCCTGATCGACGAAGGCGTTGATGTCTTCGACTTCTATGTCCCTGAAGCCTTCGACGACCATGTGATGCCCGACGACGATCGCTTCTCTCATCACACCTTTTCCTTCAGAACATCCTTGACAAACCGTTCAACAAGGGTAGCATTCACTCCGCTTTCGATGAGCTTCCTCCCGACCTTCTCCATCGGGAGGCCTTCCTTTTTGCAGTTCTCAACCAGGCACCTAACTGTCTCTTTAAGCTCCCATGGAAACACAATCCAGCTCTCGGTCTCCTTTTCGTAGTAGTCCGGCACAGTCACGCTCCAGGGCTTGTGGTAGATGGTGGCTGTCTTCACTAACCTTCCCCCCTGTTCTAGGATGTGCTTCTTCACGATCTGAAGGCTCTTCCCAGTGTCTGTGACATCGTCCATGACCAACACATCTTTGTCCTCCACGCGCACAGAGACCTGCTGTGTAATGACAGGTGAGTCACCTCGCGTCTTGGCAACGCCTAGATAGAATTCGGCGCTAACATTCGCGACTCTTGGAACCTCGAGGAGATCTGACATCACCCTTGCCGGCGGCCATCCTCCACGCGACATACCAACTATCACATCTGGGCGAAAGCCACTACTGAGGATCTTCTCAGCCAAGCTCAGAAGCATACTGTAGATCTGCTCCCAAGTGGGAGCCAGAAACTCAACATCCAAACCCGATCTGAATCTCCATGAAAGCGAGATAAGCTAGGACCGTAGAGATTTTAAACTTTCGCCCCACACAGTCTGTCTCTTTTCATGTAAGATTCGTAGAAGTGCCGCACGCGCATGACTTGCGCTTGTGACAAGTCAGATGGCCGCTAGGAAAAATCCTTCCGAGAAAGCCGTTCAGATCAAAGCAAACGTCTCAGGCGCGAATCCGCGGTTTCGAACGGTGTGCTTCATCAGAATTTCTCTTGTCACAATAGCACATCTCGGAGTCTGGTGGGAAATATGTTTTTATGGTTCGTTCCAAAAAGCTGTTACGTCGCTAGAGTGGCTGAAAGCATTTGGATAAGAGGGTCGGACTCTTTTTCGTTGCCGTAAGCATTCTTCTATCCGCCCAAGCAAATGGTGTATCAGCGGATTCGAGGAGAATCCCTGAAACGAGTAAAGCGATTGTACTTGACCCATTCAACTTTGAGTTCGGCCTTTTGCCTTACTATGATCTGTTCATGAGGAGCATAATCTACAATCTTCAGCAGGCTGGCTACGCTGTCGATTACCACAAAGACGACAATGTAACCATAGACCTCCTGAAAAGGCTGGACAATGAAGGGTACGGCGTCATCTACGTCAACGCCCACGGCTTCACAGACCCTGACGGAAGAGTCTTATTCTTCACCGGCGAGAAGAACGCCTCTGGAATAGAAGGCTTGTACCAGAAGGATATAGAAGAGAAGCGCATAGGATGCTTCGGGCAAGAAGGATATCTATTGGGATACTACTATGTCACTCCAGAGTTCTTCGCGTTGTATGGCAACGACACCCGATACCACAACGCACTGATCTTCGTGGATGCATGCCACTCCGCGAACAACACAAGCATGGCTGATGTTTTTCTCGATCTTGACGCCAGCTGCTATGTCGGCTGGACAGAGCTTGTCGGGGTGGAACACGGTGTATCCATGGACGGCAAGTTCTTCCGAACCATGTGCATAGATGGCGAAACAGTCGAACAATCGGCTGGAACGATCAGACCCGATCCCGTTGGTAGCGCTAAGTTGGCCTATTTTGGGGACGGAGGTCTAGTTCTTGTTGATGCACCACTTAGACCGGAGAGCGAAGGAGTTATGGTGTGGGTTACCATAGTGGGGCTTGCGGCCGCGGCGTTCCTCACAGTCGGCGTCCTATGCAAGATCAGCCGAATGGTCACTCGCAACATACGAAAGAGCCGTGGATAATGACAAGCTGCACCAGTATATATGGCGAGTAAAGGTTCAACTCTTATGCGTATTATCCGTTTGAGTGGCCCTCCAGCTGGCAGGCAAGCTTCGAGGCACAGGTCTACTAACCAGCCTCAATGTACTTCTATACGCAGCTCGAGCACGCTCAACTGTGCTGGGTTTCTCGGCTCGCTTCTCTTCTGGGCTCTCCTAGACGATTTCGCCGAACTGTTCCCCTCCCTCCCCTAGGCAACTTAACTCAAGTAGTAAGCCTAGGAAAAATCTGGGCTGGATACAGACCAATCTTTTTTAGATGGATGGTGGACTAATGATGGAGGAATCTGGTTTGCAGAAGGTAAGATACGAAGAGTTGCTTCCGCATGAGATGGAAGAGATCATGTCGAGTATACCCATTGCCTTTCTCCCGCTAGGCACTCTAGAGTGGCATGGGCCGCATCTCGGTCTAGGTAACGACGCAGTTAAGGCCTATGAGCTATGTCTACGCGTCGCACAGAAGACTGGTGGCGTGGTTGTTCCGGCGACCTTTTGGGCGATCGGTGGCATGCCACATCCTTGGACGACGAGGTTCGACAAGGAGCTTATCGGAAGGCTTTTCTACGCGATTTTTGAGCAGCTGTCTCATGTGGGCTTTAAGGTTGTAATCGCTGTGACGGGGCACTATGGTCTTGAACAGGTCGTGACCCTCAAGAAGGAGGCCCTCAAGTTTATGCGGAACAGCAGCGTGATCGTCTTCCCCATTGCTGAGTACGAGGTGACGCCGGACACTGGGTACCATGGGGACCATGCAGCCAAATGGGAGACCTCTATCCTTTGGTATCTCCGACCGAAACTCGTGGACATGAGCAAACTTCCCAAAGACGAAGAACCTCTGATCATGTACGAGCATGGCATAGGAGGTGAGGACCCAAGGGCTAGCGCCTCGCAGAAGATGGGCAAAGAAATATCTAATACAATAATTAGCCGTCTCGCCAAAGTCGCGTTGCGACTATTGAGAGAGACCTCACCGCTTCAACGTAACCAATTTATATCGGGCCTCACGAAGCAGATCAGAATCTTCGACGAGATGAAACTGGTCAAGCCAACCAAAGAGGAGTCTGAAGCAGTTCGTGAGAGTTACCGCCAGTTTCTCAACCATTTCTGGCAAGGCAACTATATTGAAGCTCACAGGATCATCGATTCTCTCCTTGTTGGCTGAGTTGAGACGTGCGCGCGGCGCGGCTAGAGCGTTTGCGGGGCCGCTAAACCTGAACCGGTCCCTAAGGCTCAAGCTGAATTAGCCCCTCTCCGAACTTGGAAGAGAATCCCACGTCTGCTTGAAAATAATCAGTTCAACGGGCTAACGTGCTTTGTTGAAGCCACCTTAGCGATTCGGAGCAGTAATAGCCTTGGCATATCCCACGGCTTCTTTCTTGGATATTCTACGGAAGAAGCCCTATGGAAAATGAGCCTGAAGATGGAGGATTGTCGAATAGTTTCTGCAGTATCTGCTAACCTGTAGTACGATAGGGTAGAGCCTTCTTCCTGATCGTGTCGACTATTTGCTTAACGTTCCAATCGACTATTTCGAGCGCCACTTCCTCTATTGCTGGCGGTACTCTGTGACCTCCTAGGGGCACCACACCTACTATCGGCTTATCATGCTTGTTTGCTACGCGAATTTCGCCCTGCATCCAGTCACTATGATCAGCGTACATTCCGGACAAAACAATCACGATGTCGACAGGCCTTATGTGGCTATCAAGCTCTCGCTCTACTTCTTCTTTCTTCACCATAGTCCTTATTGGGTCGTACTCAGGAATGCTGTAGTTTGTCCAGTTGAAAAGTGGTGCCTTGTTCAGCAGTTCCACGAGCCTATAATATTCTTCCTTCCAGTCCCAACCGTGGCTGATATATACCCCATAGTTCCTTAAAGCGGGCAATTTTCATCAACTTTCTGTGCATTTGGAGCCTTAAGAATATATCGTATGCAAAAGAAGCCAGAATATTATGCCGAGTTCTGCCCGCCATCTCGGTTGCAGTGATTTCCAAATGCTTATTAACACCCCTGATCCTACGATGTTCTGGAGATTGTTGTGTGGATCCGATATCTCAGAGAATTCGTGGAACAGGAGATCGCACAGAAAAAAGAGATAGGTTGCGATGTCACGGAGATCGAAAGCAGATTCTCTCAAACTAGAAAAGAAAACCGCTCCGACTTAGAGAGAATATTGGCGGAACTGGAGAAGATCGCTCCAAAACCTGATTTTCCTTATAGTGAACCCTCAAGGTTGCAGGAGATAATAGCTAGACGTCCCCGAAGACTTCAAAGGATCGAGACAACCCTATCAGAAAGTGAGCTCCTTGATAGGATACATGGGGGTTGGCTTGGTCGCTGCGCTGGCTGCCTCCTTGGCAAACCGGTTGAGGGTAGAAGCAGGCAACAGATCGAAGAATGGCTAAGAATGGCAGATGCTTATCCTCTCAAGCATTTCTTTCCACCAATGTCCGAACTGCGGGAAGATGCTCCCCAATGGCTGAAAAACTGGCTTTCCAGCGGGCGTACGAGAGGCCTTTTGCTGGGACAGATAGACCACATGCCTCGTGATGACGATATTGACTACACCATCATAGGCCTTCATATCCTAGAGAACTATGGGCCTGATTTTTCAACAATGAATGTCGGTGAAGCGTTGCTCCGTTTGCTACCTTACTGGCAGGTCTACGGTGCTGAACAAGCTGCTTACAGAAACCTTGTCAACGGCATCTACCCGCCTGAATCGGCAACCTACATGAATCCCTATAGAGAGTTTATCGGAGCCCAGATCCGGGCAGACGTATGGGGTTACGTGACTCCAGGACTGCCTGATCTCGCATCTGAATTGGCCTATCGAGATGCAAGGCTTTCACACATAAGAAACGGCATCTACGGTGAGATGCTTGTGAGCTGCATGATCAGCGCCGCTTTCACAACAAGCGACATCGAAGAAGTAATCAACGTAGGCGTCTCAGCGATCCCAAGAGAGACGAGGCTGGCGGAAGCCGTGAAAGATGTGATGGCCTGGAGAAAGAGGTACAGCGATTGGGGAGACGCTTGGGTGAAAGTTATGGAGAAATATGGACACTACAACCGCACCCATGTCATCAATAACTTGTCGCTTGTTCTGCTGGGATTGCTGTATGGGGAAGGCGTATATGAGAAAAGCATCACAGTCAGCGTCATGGGCGGACTAGATACAGACTGCAACGGGGCAACGGTAGGTTCTATTCTTGGAGTATTGCTTGGAGCCGAAGCACTGCCCGATAAATGGGTGGAACCTCTGAACGACCTAACGGAAAGCTTTGTAACAGGCTACAACAACAGCCACATATCAGATCTGGCGAAGCGCACTTATGAAGTCGCGAAGAAGGTAGCCATCTAGCCAGTGACCCGTGTTATGAGGCGGAACATACGTCGGCACCAGTGCAAGCGGAAACCGAACAGTAAGCAACACGGCTAAAGGAAACGGCATATTCGACCTCTACAACTTGTCCCTCGGTGTCGAAAACACTTGGGAAACCAACATGTACAGCATGGCCAACTGGCAATCTTCTATTCATAAACAACTATGTTTCTTCTGTTTCGAAGGATGGAAAGGAAAGATACTTCGTTAAGCCGGGCTCAGGAGCAGACCATTAGCAGCCAGCAAGATTTTCGTATAAGGATGTAGCTTCTGGATGCCTTGCCTTGTTGAGCGAAGCGGGAATCATTGGCTTTAGCAAGTTCGCTCCAAACAGAAGTTGAGGCGTTCGCTTATCTGCACTTTCGTAGCCACCAGTATCAAAGGGAAAGGAGAGGGCTTTTTCTTTCGCCTTCTAAGCCGCTTCTTGCAGTGACCTTAGTCGCTTGACCATGTTGGGGTGGGTCGAGAGGAGCTCGGCAAACTCGTCTGCTGCTGTCACCTTGCGGCTGAGGTACTCGGCGACAAGTTTCTGATCGCTCTTCCAAATGCTGGTTCTGTAGAGTTCCCCCAAGTCCCTTCTTGCACTGTCAGGGTCGGATATGAACAGTGTTTTCAGTGAGCTGAGGTTGTTCATATATCCGTGGTGGAACCTCATTCTTTCGGTTGCCTGAGCTATCTTGACTAGGCCTTCTGAGAGCTTCCGCGACCCCTCATCAACCGTGGAAACGCTGTGCCTGTCAGCATAGTACTCTCTCAAGCGGCTGAGGTACAGCGTAAATAGGGTTAGGACCCAGTACAGAAGTACGCTCAGGAAACCAACCAATGCCAAGGCGCTTCCGTTCGATCGTTCGTCCCTTCTGGTGTATGCGGTAGACCAGATCAACGAATAGCCAATGTAATAGAACAGAGCTGGCAAAATTGAGACGAACATCATGACTTGGACATCACGGTGCCTTAAGTGCCCGAGCTCATGTCCAATCACAGCCTCAACCTCTTCAGCTTCCAACGTGTTCAGGAGTCCATTGGTTACAGCAATGCGGTTCCCGGTGAGGGGGGAGCCGTAGGCAAAGGCGTTTGCGATTGGAATCCGGGCGATCATTAGTTGGGGTGTCTTAATTCCGCTTTTCTGGCTGAGCCTCTCTACAGCGTCATAAAGCTGTGGTTCCTCGACCCTCGAAACTTTCTTGACACGGTATATGGCGTCGATCAAGTATGGTGCGATGAGCCATTGCACGATGTTGAACATGACGATTGTGAGAGCAAGCGTGTAGATACTCATCGCTTTGAGCAGCGAGAGCAAGATCGCAAAGAAGAGGGTCGAAAGCCCTATGATGGCGGCTAATGTCCCAACCATCGAAACCTGCAACTTTGCAGTATTCATCGAACCACCAAGTTCTACTAAAGGAAAAAGCTCCGTATTAACTTTTACTCCTTCGAATTCTTAACGAGAAGGCACATGGGTATGAAGTCTTTGTGGCCGAACCTGAAGGGAGGGCCAAGAAAATCCCCAAGTAGTACTCCAACAGCTTAGTGGCTTCTTCGTACATGTTGTGGAGGTACTATGTGCCATTTGGACCGTATGCAGGCACTGAATAGACTCCCAATGCGTGCTCTTCTCTTTCCCTGGAAAGTTGCAGTTCCTAGCCCTCGAAACCACCCAAGTTCAGAATGTGACTTCCTCAATCCCCGTTTCTAGAGAATTCATGATTTCTTCGGTCTTCTCGCGAACGATCTGTCCCAGCTTCTCTGAAACATACCCCTCTTGGATCATATTCTCAAGTTTCTCTTCATCAACCTTCTGGATTCTGCCATCAGGCCATACGCAGATGTCCGTCTCAAGGTCAACATACCTTATTCCAGTAGGATAGAGCTCTACTGGAGTGTTTAGGTTGATGTAGGTGCCCTTGTGTCTGCTATCTCTGGAGAAGTATCTCGTCCTAAAGCTCCATTGGCCTAGCTCAACTTCGGTGACCGCGTAGTCCCCAGAGTCTTTCTGGATTCTGAGTCCGTCGTAGACTCCCTTTCCCGTAAGATTGCGAAGGAACTGGATTTGTCCCTTCTTGTGGTCGAAATCCGTGATCTCGGCGACCCCTAGATCGAAGATGCTTCCGCTGATCTTGACATGCTCAATGTTGATCCTCGATCCTTCATCAGGAAATTCGCCCGCTACTGTCTCGTGGAACAGCGCCTCAACCTCCTTTCGGGGACAGTCCTTCTCAAGCAACTTCTCCGCCATCTCAAGCATAGCGGAGATTCTGCCGCCGCAAGCCTTGTAGTAATGGTGTCCATCGAGAGTAGGGGTGACGCGTGCACGCAAGTTGTCCAGCTTCGCCTTGGACAAACTTGGGAACTCCACGCTTAGGCGTGCTCTCCTTAGAGGACGGGAGATGCTTGACCGCATTAGAGTATCGTGGAGATTTGCTTCAGCGTCGGGGCTACCAGTGGCTTCGCCATAAGCTGAAAGCCGCCATCTGAAAACAGCATCATCAAACGCAAGGTGCAGCAACTTGGAGAGCTGTTCCAGCGAACCTTGGTCGCCGATAACGTTCACGCCTTGTCTATCCAGTCTGTCATAAACGTCCAGATCAGGTGAGACACTTTCGCCGTGTTCTCGTAGGTTGAATCTTTCCCTCGTTGTTGCTGATGGTTCAGCTATTCGGATGTTGTTGTCCAGAAACAGCCTTATCAACGCAGTTGAATAGATCCCGCGAACTCTCACACTATCCGCCAAGACATATCCTTCCGCAGGCATCTACTTCCTAGATACTTGGAAGAGAGTGCCTTTCCTCTCAACACGAAAGTCAACGCCTAGAATCTCTCCTGCAAGCCAGATGTTTGATTCGAGATGATCGGTCACCCCACGCGTCAAATATGAAGATTCCTCTTTTGCCAACGCGGCGTATGGCACCAGCATGTCAGCTAGATGCACGTCCACTGTTGCCTTAGCTTGGACCTCGTTGTAGAGATTGCCAAAGGCTTCACGTGCAACGGCTTCGCTGGGCTTGCGGATCTCGCCTATCGCATCTCCGCCGAGCAAGACGCTTGAGCTCGTTTTGGCCCAGAGGAGGAGGGAGCTTCCCTTTTGGACCGGGTTGGAGAAGTCGTTGATTACTTGGATCTTAGCATCATGGCCTCGGGCTTTCAAGAGCCTCTCGGCTTCTTCTACTTGCCGTTCCGCAACTCTCCTATCCGCAAGGAAGGTACAGACTGAGATGCCGCTGGTCTCAGTAACTTCACCGAATACCACAAGGTCAATCGGCGATAGCTCACTGCACGGCTGGACCTGAACCGTCACCTCTCCCATGCCTTTAGGATAGTACCCGTACTTGTAGACGTCGATCTTGGCGCTCAAGCCCATGCGCTCAAGAACTGGAAGTAGTATATGCTTAAGATAGTTCGTTGTTGGCGAATGCCTAACATCTGTTCCGCCTTTCGAGATGTGGAGACGGACTGGTTGCCTCGCAAAGGCGCAGATCGGTAGAACGGTCATAGTAAGCATAGGTATGCTGCCAGCTGTCCCGATCTCGGATCGTATTTCCCCGCCCTCAATCTTAGAGGGGTGAAACCACAATTCCTGAGACCCAAGAGTTGCCCCTTCTACACTTGCGTTGCACAATCTTGCAGCTGTGAGAACGGCCTCCAAGTGTTGTGGTCTTAGGCCGGGCTGATCGCGCTTCTTTCGAATGTTGAAGATATGTAGGGATTCTCCGAGTATCGCCGCTAGAGCAACGGAAAGCCGCAGGATAGTTCCGCTTCCACTCTTCTGGCTTCCATCGACCTCAAGCACAACTACTCCCCCTCTTTCCTAGATGCATGCGAGACTGAACCCGGCTCTTGAGGAGCGACCTAGGCTCGATGCTCGCTCAACCAAGGCTTCATTCAAAGCTGTCTCGAAACGAATATTCTGGAGTCGTTTCACGCGTGTTCAGACGGAAGGCTCCATGAGAGATGAAGTCGCATCATATCTTGAGCAGTTGATCGCACCTAGACTTCACAGCCCTATAGAGCCTCTGTCTCAAAGATTCGCCAGTCAGATTCGCGTCACGTATCAGCCTTAGCCTCTTGGCCAGTTCGGTGTCCCCGAGGTAGGATGCCCATAGCTCGAAGTCTCCTCTGCTCGTGTGAAACTCCATCGACCTTGCATCGATAGCTCTGATCTTCTCGCAGAAGTCAACTAGGCTGTCCGACGAGATGCCTGCAGGTTGGTGAATCCCGTAGTAAAACCGGAACGCCTTTTCTGGAGGCGTCTTGCCAAGAATTTTCTTGGCGAAGGCTTCATCAACCTTGGGAAACCCTAAGGCTTCTCTCCCATAGTCTGTCAGAACATAGCCGGCTTCCGTTTTCCGGGCTAATCCCATCTTGGCCAATCCAAGCACGTGCATGTTTGTGGACCGACCCTTTAACCCAATATTCTGGGAAACCTCCTTGAGGCTGACAGGGCTCTCAGTCCGCCATAATAGGTCCAGAATACCCTTCTTCGTTTGGCCTAACTCTTTCACTTTCCTGCCCCCAATTAGTTCTGATGTATAACACGTTCAATAGAACTTGTTGTTCTGCGTATTTATCCTTATTCTGTCCTCATCACTCAGCGAGAATGCAGAGAAGGAGCTTGCGCCTGTATCCCGAGAAAGTGAAGCAGTTGAACTGACTAAATGGCGTGTGATGCTTAACTGTACATGCTCAGGACTTTTCTGATTCCGCCTATGGTAACATGGTATTTCTCGGCGCCTTCGATGAAGTCTCGGTGAACATATTCGTTCCTCATCAGCTTTTCAAGATTCTCTCTGACCTTTTGGGGGTCCATGACAGTCCATCTTGATATCTCGTCTACAGTCATCGACCTCTCTGTGCTAGTGGCGCCTACATTGTGTAGCAAGCAGAGAAAATAGATATCGTCAGGCATCGAAAAGCCTCTCAAACCCATGCGCTATCACCTTCTGCAGACGTCTTCATATACTTCACTGGTTCTCTTGGCGACGGTTTCCCAGTTATAGACGTCTTGCACCTTCTTTTTAGCGTTTGTGGTTATCCAATCCGTATATCCTGAATCAGACAGAACCTTGTTCACACCCCATGCTATGGATTCTAGGTTTTCCGGGTAAACAAGCACCCCAGTTCTGTCATGCTCGACTATCTCGGCCAATCCTCCCACACTTGCTGCCACGACCGGCACTCCAGCTGCCATTCCCTCCAAGGCAACTATCCCAAAGGGTTCATAGACCGACGGAACTACCAGCGCGTCGGCGCTCATCGTTAGCTCAACAAGCTCCGAATCCGAAACGAAACCCAGAAACCGAATCCTATCACTGTAGCCCAATGACGCGGACAGTTCCTCAAGATAGCTCTTGGACCACCCATCACCAGCTATGATGAACTTGGCGCCCCACTGCCTATGAGCGATCTTGGGAACTGCTTTGATCAGGTATTCGACACCCTTCTGGGGGACAAGCCTGCCGATAAAGAGAACCATCTTCTCGTTCGGCCCAATCCCATAACGCCTCCTTACACTGTTTCTGTCAATGTTCCTAGCGTACCTGGAAGAGTCGATTGCGTTCGGAATTACCTTGGTCTTTTCAGCAGGCAAGCGGAAATGACCGCAGACCTCGCTTGTCATGGATCTGCTGCAGAGTATTACCCTGCTCGCCTCAAAGGTCATCCACCACTCTAGGCCATCGATCATGTAGGAATCAGGGCTACGCAGGCCCTGAGCGCGGCCTAACTCAGTACTGTGGACAGTTGCGACTAGCGGTGTGTTCAGATAGTGCTTCGACGCGATCCCTGCTGGCGCTGTTAGCCAGTCATGAATGTGGACGACATCAAATCCGACGATCGTGTCTAATGTCGCGATCTGCTTCTCCAAGAAATGGTTGAAAATGAAAGTCCATGTTATGAAGTTCGGATGTCCCAGTTCAATCCTGACGCGATGAACCTTTACGCCTTCTACATCTTCGAACGTGGGCGTACCGGGGAAGTCCAAGGTCACTACGTGAGCTTCATGGTTCTGTCTCACCAAGGCTTTGGCTAGCCCGAGACAGTGACGTGCAATGCCTCCAACGATCCTTGGCGGAAACTCCCAAGCTAGCATGCAAACCTTCATTTTTTCGGCACGGGCATTCGTGCAGAATAGACTCATTAGAGATTGTGCTATGAGAACAGATAAAACTTTGGTGAGCATTCGAGACCCCGGCGGCGCTGCGCTACTGCATACTTGCGGCGGTAGGCAGAAGAAGTAAGTTCAAGTCCTTTCCTATGTCGTCAACGCGTCCGTCGACTAGGTAAGTGTAGACTTCCTTATGCGCTTCGGCTCTCTTCTCCCAGTCCCACATTTTCTCAGCCGTCTCTCTGCAGTTGCGGCTGATCTCTTCCGTTTTTCTGCCCTTGTACTCGCCCCTGTGGAACTGTAGTATCTTCTCAGCTGTGCCATGGAGGTCGCCAGGGTCGATCCATATGCCATTGAAACCATCCATGATTTTCTCGCGTAGTCCACCCATGCCAACGGCTGGGACGACACCGCATGACATGGCCTCAAGGTCAACTTGGCCTTGAGGTTCATACCTTGATGGGACCAGTGCAAGGTGCCACGAATTGATCACCTTGATTTTCCTTTCCCCCGTGTAGAATGTGTTGTCCACGAAAACAACATTGTGAAGTCTCATCTGATGAATTCTGTCCCTCAGGTTCACGTAGTAGGGGTTCTGGGCTTCAGTTTTCGTGACAACATGGAATCTGATGTCTGGAATCTGCTTGGCGAGTATTTGGGCAAGCTCGGGTATGATGTCGATTCCCTTCACAGGAGTGCATCTTCCTATGAAGCCTACCGTGAGCCCCTCCTTTTCGACGTTAGGCATGGGTCTATACTCATGCGTGTCAACTCCATGATACAAGGCGAAGATTCTGTCCTCAACCATTCCGAACTTCATGCCATGGGCTCTCAAACCTAGCAGATACTCCTTCTTGTGGATTCTGCTTACCGTAAAGAGAGCTGAATCCAGTTGCCTGCTAAGAATCTTGAAGGTCAAAGGAAACTCGAGGTCACGGATTAGCCTCAGTCCTTGGTAGAAGGAGTTCTGGTAGTCGCCTTTGACCGTGAGCTCGAAATCATCTAAGTCTAGTTTCTCGGATGTTCCATTGATGTTTCCATGTTGGACACCACCAATTCTCCCGGGCTCAGTGGAGTGAATGAAGATTGCCTGAGCCAGCTCCGGATGCAACCATGCATACAAGGCGCTTCTGAGGAGGGACATCCAGTCGTGGGGCGAGAACAGGTCCGCATGCGACATTCTGTAAGGAGAAGGAACAACGCCGAAGTTCGTGAAGTATCTTGGGACAACAAGTATCTCCGATGGTGTAAGGTACTGGACATCTATTCCGTACTGATGCAGAATGTCATAAGTCCAAGCGTAGGCCACGTCCAGATCGATATCCGAAGACGGTCTCCTGATGATGACGCCTCTAAAATCCTCTCTTGTGGGCAGATCTGGTGCTAAGCGCATCGAGAAAGTCTTTACTTCAAAGCCCAGATTGATCAGCCTGGGGTATAGATTATTATGAAAAGTGGCCAAGCCACCTACAGCACCAACTCCTGCCTCGTACGAGTCTACCCTCAAACGGATCGGCATGCGGATTCCGCCTAGCTTCAGGGTGTGGTCCTTATCGACCGACTTCCCTAGCTAGCTCTGACCTTTGATTTTGTGGGGCACGGTATTTAGACTTTGTGAAACTACGTTAAGTAGTGAAGAAGAACCATGAAAGGTTCGAAAGTGCAGGCATCGACAGGCATGTAGAATCCGATCAACTCGGATATATAATGGTTTGGCACTATTAGCTATGATGTCCGCCAAGTCCTATGGATCGGTTGAAGTTGGCCTTCAACTCGCAGAAGAAGGCACTAGGAGCTGAACCACCTGACCGATGTCGTTTTGGTCTTCGAAGTTCACCAGCCGCATAGGCTGCATCAGAAGTTCTTCTGGAAGAACATGCCCTTCAAGAATGTGAGCAAGAAGGAACTTCTCGGTCACTTCTTCAACGCCAAGATAGACAGAGAGGTCTTCGAGAGAGCGTGTAAGAAGTGCTATTTTCCGTCAAACCAGATTCTCCTCAGCCTGATCGACAACCATAGAAGAGACACGAAACAGGTCAAAGTTGCATTCAGCATCTCTGGAGTCTTTCTTGAGCAGTGTGAAATGTTCAACAAGGATTTGCTGGAATCCTTCAAGCAGCTCTCCGAGACTGGTTGCGTCGAGTTTCTGAACCAAACCTACTACCATTCACTTGCCGGGCTCTACCCGGAAAAAGGAGAATTCATCGAACAGGTGAGGATGCATCAGCAGTTAATGAGAAGCATGGTGAAGTACACTCCCTCGGTCTTCGAGAACACGGAGTTACTTTACAATAACGCTGTGGCAAGAACTGTTGAGAAACTTGGCTACGCAGGAATCTTCACCGAAGGAGCAGAAAGAATCTTGCGTGGCAGGTCACCGAACTTTCTGTACAAGCCGAAAGACTGCAAGAAGATCAAGGTGTTAATGAGGAACTACAGGCTGACGGATGACATAGGGTTCAGGTTCTCCTCGAGGTCATGGAGTGAATGGCCTCTGACGGCTTCAAAGTACGCGGGTTGGCTTGCCGCAACACCCGGGCAATGCGTCAACATCTTCCCAGACTACGAGACCTTCGGCGAACACCATTGGCCTGAAACGGGGATACACGACTTCCTGAGAAGTCTGCCGGAAGAGATTCTGAAATGTTCTCATCTGAGGATGGCTACCCCTTCAGAACTTGCCGAAAAAGGCACTCCAGTCGGGGAAATCGACGTCCCGGAGCTTGAAGCTACAGTTTCCTGGGCGGACACAGAAAGGAACGCGAGCAGCTGGCTGGGCAACCAGATGCAATGGGCTTTCTACACAGCTGTGAGAAGGCTAGAACCTCTGGTCAAAGAAGCGGGTAACAGCGAGTTCCTGAGAATCTGGAGGTACTTCCAAGTAAGCGACCACCTCCACTACATGTTCACCGGAAGCGGCGGACCAGCAGAGGTTCACTCCTACTTCAGCCCATTTGACTCCCCGATTGACGCCTACGTCAATGCTAACGCTGCGATATTGGACTTTGAGAACAGGGTTAGACTTGCATTGGTAACCGCAAACGAACCCTTCCTCTTCTACAAGAGGAAAGGAGAATCCAACTATATTGGAGTGATGACCTGGAGCCTAAAGGGTTTCGCGAAGGCCCTGCAAACGATAGGTGCAGAATCTGTTGAATTCCACAACCGCAAAGGAGACTTCGAGAAATGGGCACGAATCTCGCTTCGCGACAACGCCTTGGCTGAACAACTAAGAAAAGCAAGACTCTCGAAGTTGGAGGGAGAAAGACTCAGAAGACTGCTAGTCAAAGTCGCCAAAGAAAGGCTCAAGGATTTGGCGACCTAGCCAGAAAAGCACGAAAAAACGCAGCAATCCATTGGCACAAGGTTAAAAACCGTCGAGGATAATATCTCTTTGAATTCAGGTGAGGATCTTGAAAGTTGTCGACACGATGAAGAGGGAGATAGTTACCGTTGATGAAGAGACCTCCGTCGCCGACGCCGCTGGCATGATGCGCGAGAAGGGCGAGGGATGCGCGATCATCTTGAGGAAAGGTTCGCCGATCGGAATAGTGACCGAGAGGGATGTCACCTGGAAAGTTGCGGGCAACGACTTAGCCCCGGCTCTGTGAAAGTTTCTGAGATAATGTCGATGCCGCTGATAACGATCGATCCCGATGCAGACTTGGTTGAGGCAGCAAGGCTTATGGACAAGTATAGGATCAGGAGGCTCGCTGTGGTGAAGGGGGGCATTCTTTACGGGATTCTCACGGCGCTCGACATAGCCCGCCATCTTGAGGGTTACGTCGAGAGTGAGGTACGGAAGATAATCAGATATGCCTTCTTCGTGCCCTAGGCCTATCTAGCCAGTGGGAAGGATGGGTTTCAAGTCATACCCGCGCGTCTACTTCGAGCTCCTTTTCTCTGGGTTCATGCTCGTAATGGGAATGAGCCTCTCATCCGCTTTCCTACCGATCTTCGCGAATGACCTTGACCCTTCAGGTGTCCTTGTCGGGTTCACGGTCTCAGCTTGGTTCCTTTCCCGAATCTTTACGGAGCTGCCTTCAGGAGTCTTAGCTGGCTGGTTTGGTTTGCGCAAGCTCCTAGTGTCTGGACTGGCACTTTCAGCCCTAGGAACGCTCTTGTGTTCACTGGCCGACTCCATTCTTCTTCTGATAGCTGGAAGGGCTCTCTGGGGCTTGGGGGCAGCTCTGTTCTTCACGAGTAGCACCGCCGTTATCCTAGACCTCTTCCAGCCGAATGTGAGAGGACGAGCATTGGGGACTTTTCAGGGCATAGAGTTCTTGGGAAGCTTCATTGGCGCGCCAATAGGCGGCTTCATAGCGAGAGCACTCAACTACAGAAGTGTCTTCCTTTCCACATTCACATTGATGATCTGTTCTTTGACTGCTACTTTCGGTTCCAGCAGCCTGCGCGAGGTTGATGCAAGAGGGCGCCAAAGGTCTCGAGCGGGTATGTCTCTGAGAGATGTCATTCCCGTTTTGGGCAGCTGGAACGTGAGCGTGGTATGTGTCAACTCTCTTTCAAGAATGTTAGTCATGATGGGGCTGATGAGCACAGTTTTCCCGCTTTTCCTGAATCAACAGCTAGGACTGAGTGTTGAGTTGATTGGGGTGATCGTAAGCCTCAGAACAGCAGGGTTGATTCTGGCTACTCTAACCTGCGGGTACCTGTCAGACCTCCTCGGCAGGAAACCCATCGTCGTTGGGGGGATGCTCATAGAGAGTGCGTGCCTGTATCTCTATACGCTTCTCCCCTCTTTTGAAGCCTATCTGTTCATAGGGTCTCTAGATGGGTTTGGAGGGGGCATGACTATGACTTCGCTAGTCGTTCTATTGTCTGATGTTGTGCCCCGGAATCTTAGAGGAGGGGCGGTCGGCATGTACAGAACCTTCATGGACATCGGCGGTTTCCTAGGCCCTATGTTCTTCATGGCTCTGTTCCGCAGCATGGGGTTCAATATTGCTTTTTATTCGGCCATTCTGATCTTGGCAGCGAACATAGTCTTCGCCTCGGGAGTCAAGACAGGGAAGACAAAGGAAGACAGCGTAGATAAGGCATAGGCCAGCTTCCGTCAAGGTTAATAGATTAATATCTGATTGCACAATATCTTCACAAGGGTAAGAAGCAAGAGAACCTGAAGGTATGAAGGCGCTGGCCATGGGTGATGAGAAACCTAGTGTTGCAGACATTCTGAGGCGTGTTGACGAGCTCATTCGAATCCTGAAGTTTCTCTCAGAAGACCTAGCTGAATTATCAGGGGGTCTGAAAGCCTTTCTTGTAGCTACAGGTGAGGAGCAATCAGTTCAACAACCGCTTAGGCCACCCACATCTGCCCAGCAAACCATACCATTGGCAGAGCCTATCGTGCCTACTCTACAAGAAGTTCGGACAGTAGATGACGTTCAGAAAGCGTTTCCCCAGGACCTAGCTGGCATGCTTTACTTTGAAGCGACGGACGAGTACGTGCTCATAAAGCCAAGGCAGTACCTAGGGTCAGACAACTTCCGGCGCATAGCCTCTACAGTACGTGATCAGCTCGGCGGCGAGTATGTCAGCGCGGGAAGAGACTCCCACTTCAGAATACCCAGAAAAACATAGCCTTGGGCGAAGCCCTCGAGGGCTACCTGTTCGCGGAAGTACTTCCGAATACTGAACAGGAGCTCAGAGTCCTTGTTCCCTTTCGCGTTTCTCGTGTTCATCGCCCTAGATGCTATCCCCTAGACTCTATACCTTGCTTCAGTTTCCGTTTCCGTATCTTTCTTGATCTTTCCATTGTCTCAAAAGTGATCTCAGGTGACTTAACTGCTGTACTTCAAGAAATGAACCAAGGCTTCCTCCCTTCTCTTTAGTAAGACATCAGTTGCAGATTCATGCAGCTTAAAAGCATCCACCTCAGCTTTTACGTATGTTTCATGGGGCTATGCCTACGGTGTCAGACAAAGCTAGATACCGAAGAATTACTCTGGTCCTTCTAATCTCCCCAATAGTATTCGACCTCGGGCTCAATCTCCTTGAGGGCTCAAACAGAAGGCAACTTGATGACGGACCTACCATATATAGCGAAGCCCCCGGTAAGGTAGCTGTCATTACAGGCGAGTCTCTTGCCTACAATATTCCTTTACTACAAGTGCAAAGACTTCTGGAACATCAAGGCCTCGTTTACGATGTGGTAAAAGACCGAGATTTCACCGTGGCAAAATCCAAAGAATACTTTTCGGCAATAGTAGTTGGTGGATCTCAGCCCACTAGTCTCTCTGGGACAGCAATCGAAGAGCTCACAAATGGCGGAGCAGGAATAATATGGATAGAGGATATGCCGAGCCATCTATCCCCCCTTTTCGGGATACGCACAGTCCCAGAAACCGAAAGCCACCAGACAATCAACAGAATCGACTACGGAGAATTCACTACTCGCATTTTCAACGAAGCCATCTACCCAATCGAGCCATTGGAAGCCCATGTTAACGGCTGGTTTATGGATAATGCAGATAGAAGGGTATCCCCCGCCGAAACCTCATATCGTAGCCAAAATACATCAGGTATTGTTTACTATTTCGCCTATGATGCCTGTTCCTGGTGGGGAGTAGACCCAGAATACCCATGGGCGAGGGCGTACAGGCTCCAAATGGCACTCAACAATATACTCTCGGGACATCTGACGGTGAGTCTGGCGCCTTACCCGAGAAACTTGAAGACAGCTTTCATAACCAGAATCGAAGATGTCGACCCACTTCACAACAGTTATGAATGGATAATGCGCGCCTATAGCTACCTAGAATACTACACATCAAGGAACGCTCTATTATCAGTCAGTTTGACTCCAACTTACATCGACCCATCGGTTGGCTTAGACATTGGACTCGAAGCTGTTGAATCTGACGTTTTGAGGAAATGGCTCTCGCACGTTCTGTTAAGCGGAGGAACAGTCATCGAACACGGATTCACACACCAATACAATGGAAAAAAGACGGGAGTTGCGCCTGAATTCTACAATGAAGAAAAGAGAGAGTGGCTCAGCCTAAATGAACAGAAACAAAGGATATCAGCAGGAGCCAACCAGATTCGCTCAAACTTGGGATTCAGTGTAAAGGGCTTTGAGGCTCCTCACTATCTTGCCAATAAAGACACATACGCCGCTCTAAGCCAATTGGGCTTTAGATACATAACCCATAACAGCGACACGCCTTTCCTTGACCGGATCGGTCTTGCCGAAGGACTGGTGAATATCCCTGAAACACTAGGATATATCCCGCTTGATTCCACAAAGGAACTAGAGGAAACTATGAAAGCGAATATCGACATGCTGTACAACATGAGTTGCGTCATACTTTTCTTTAACCACCTGTACGAAGACGAATCGCTCAAAATAGGAGAACATCTATTGGAATACAGCCTTACAAAGCCCATGGTTTGGTACACAAATACCGACAACCTAGCGGAGTTCTGGCATGAAAGACTCAATGCATATGACAAAATGGATGTGAAACTGGGCAGGGATATCGAAGTGACTCTGGGCCCAACAAGAAAAGCAGGCCTTACCATCGTCCTGCCCGAAGAGAAGAGCATAAGAAGAGTTCACGTCAACGGAGCCCTTTGGCCTACATTCAGAGACAACTACGTTATTCTACCAGTTCTACGCGAGACCGCCAATTCAATCTTGATTAGTCTGTCAGAAGATGAACCAAATACTAATATGCCTCAAGGCCTAACATTGGTGATATTGTCAACAGCCTTATCGATACTACTATTCAAGAAAACAACATCAACGCACCATGTTAATCGAACGCAAGGATGAGAAAAGACATGCCCGAAATGTCACTCATGAATTCGGCCGCCGTGGTTATGGTGGTTATGGTGATTCTGGTGTCAATAATATCTGGAAGCCTTGAGTACACCTACATCCACCTCGATGGGCTTCCATATAGAGAAGCAAGACAACCCGTCGTAGGAACCTTCTACTATTACCACTTAGAAGCCATCATTCCAGTAATAGGGTTGATAGCCTTCCAGCCAGTCATTTATGAAGTACTATCCCGACATTCAGCTTCACAAGATCTAAGAAGGATACTTGCATTCTGTTTTGGAAACCTGCTTTTGGCCCTCATCCTTGAAGATGCAACCTGGTTCATGCTTCGAAGGTTCTCGCCACTATTATCAGATCCACTAGCCTACGAATGGATCCGTCCCTCAGACTACACGGCGTCTAGTCTAGGCTACTCCGTTATCTTCGGCGCAATAATACCCCTCTGGTACCTCATACTTGTCCCCCCAATCGTAGCCATCTACGCAGCTTTGATAGTGCTTCCCAAAGACTAGAAAGCGTCTAGCATACGCTTATGCTTGGATCCTTACACACTTTCAGGTTTGCTCTGGCTAATGCTCGTCTTCTTCGTGACTACCCAGCGAGGCTTATCCCTCATGATCATATGAATCATTGCCCTCAACGTGCACACAACCCAATGATAGGTGTAAGCACTAGTTAAGAATAGAAGAGGAACGATGAGTATGACCTTATACTCACGCCTAACAGTCCACAACCCGTAGCCTATCAAGGGAAAGAAACTGATCGAGTTGGCTAACATGAAGTAAGCTGGAAAAGGATTATACAGCCTGAACAACCCCAGTAAACCAAAAATGGATAGAACCCAAACCAAGAGTATCAACGGAGGAAGCGTAACCGCTGACAGGTAGTAGGCCAAGTCAAGTTTCCTAACACGCCCCATCTTGCTCCTTAGAACCCTCAGATTAGCGGCATAATAGTAGAAACACTGCAATGCGCCCCAACTCCACCTAGTCCTTTGCTTGTAGAGGCTACGCATTGAGGTTACTCCCTTCTGATAGACCGCGGTCGATGAAAGGAATGAGTTCCCCCAACCTTTCATAAGAACTCTCGTCCCAAGATCAAGATCCTCTGTCAAAGCTTCTCTCCTCCAATACTCCCCAGTGGGTAACACAATCGCCTCAAGAGCGGAAGCTCTTATGAATTGACCGTTTCCTCCAAGCGCTACGGCTCCCTTGAATAAGGAACGCGCTGACTGTGTCACCTTAGCAAAGGTTACAAACTCGATGTCCTGCATCATAGTCAGAACCGAGTCTCTAGAATTGCTAATCCTAACGAGTGTCTGAACAGCACCCACCCTAGAGTCTTTCAAGCTGTACGAAGCTTTCTTCAGGATTTTCGGGTCTACTATACCATCAGAGTCGAAGACACCGATAATCCAGTTGGAGCTATTTCTGAAAGGACTGCTTTCCAAAAGGTACCTGAACCCTTTGTTTAGGGCTTCACCCTTTCCCTTGCCAGAATCCTGAAAAGGCACATTCAGCACCCTAAGATTCGCATATGCGCGAGTTAGGGAACGAACGATCACTTCAGTGCGATCCATACTACCGTCATTAACCACCAAAACCTCAAATTGGCTACTGGGATAATCGACCCTCATTATGGCCTGAAGGGTCTGCTCTACAACGGCCTCCTCATTCCTGCAAGGCACCATAAGACTGAAGTGATGATCCTCCGCTTCACCTTCAGATGCAGTTCTCCGATCATGAAAAGCAATAGTGGACAAAAGTATGGCGTTGTAAATAGTAGCGAATACGAAGAAGAAGAGCGTAAGCAATGTTGCATCAACCGTTATCCCTAAAAGAGGCTGGACATGTGGCCCCACTAAAGGCCCAACTAAACTAATCACCAATATCAATGTAGACAACGATAATCCTACTGCCACATAGCCTGCCAAGTTTCTTCATCTCGCATCTCTTTGCGTGAAAGACACATTCACCTGTGGATTTGCTTTGGTGATACCAGCGGTCTTCACGGAGACCCAGCAACAGCACAATTCTCTGTCGTTTCTTCTCTTGCTCATAGTCTATGTTAGTCATCTACGGTAGATCAACTCGCCTAGATAAGGGACAGTGTGAAAAATGTGTTTCAGAAAATGAAACGCTCATTTCAGCTCCAAGAAGTGGCCACAAGCCAGAAACACCATCTTGAGTAAGTCTCCTTCAATATGCACTGAAAACCCGATGAAAAACTCAACCCTATCCCGCTTTTTCTGAGCTTTCAAAGGAGTCTCATTGTCGTTATCTATCTTACAGCTATAGCCGCAAGAGACTCTAAAGCTCTAGAACGTTCTACCCAAGTACTTGAGAGTTCGGAGAGAGTCTTGGAGGCAGCTACGTGGCTATTGCGACTGGAACCATGCCCTTGATGATCGCCTCAAAGAGCTCGTTTTGACAGTATTCAATAAGGCCAGGGTACTGTTCCTTCTCGCGATCAACCGGTTCGTAAATTGCAGACCTTGGGTTCTAGGGCTCTATATGTAGAAGATGTCCTCAGGAGCTCTTCTGGCTCTCTCTTCGGCCTCCAGCCTTGCCTTTCTCGAGGCCAAGTTCTTGTCTGCTCCTTTTTCGGTTACCTCAATATCGTACTTTATGAATTCCTGAACGTATCCTAGGAGCCTTCTGTTCATGTCAACAAGCTCTTCAGGCTTGAAGGAGACCATAATGTCGGGGTTGTTCACCCAGTTTAGCCACCCCAGAACGCTTCGGTGAAGAGCGTAGAGGGAAAGCCTCATCGCCTGAACCAAGTCTAGTCTGTCAGAATCCTTCTTCTCAGAGGCCTTCCTGATCTGGTCAAGGATCTTCTCACACGTTTCAA
>Ga0315310_10000356_pt1 | contig 29486 bp, 31 predicted proteins | sample TDP5_MG_FD_203630 | JGI IMG/M metagenome (GOLD analysis project Ga0315310, IMG submission 203630) | Freshwater sediment microbial communities from Lake Towuti, South Sulawesi, Indonesia - TDP5 | ecosystem: Environmental > Aquatic > Freshwater > Lake > Sediment | place: Indonesia: South Sulawesi...
GGTCAAGAAGCTGAAGGCGAACAAACCCTAATGCGGGTATTAACGGGTGTTCTCGAAGATTCAATACAAACGCTTCAACGGATAGAAAAATCCGTAAATGAATCTACCAAAATTGCGAATACAATGCTCGAAAAAATCGATCTAATAGATAAAAAAATTGAGGCAGGGTTTGTTGCAGTGAAAAAAGCATTACCTGCTTTGGAAACGAAATTTTTGGAGAAACTGGATAAAGTTGGGAACATATCTGAAGTCACTACCTTTTTACCTGATATTATCAGTAAAATGCAACAGGCAATGCAAATTTTATCAATTCAAAATCTTATTAATGAACTGGATAAAATATCAGGAACATCAGAGAAAAAAGAATCTATAGAGAAAAAGGAAATTATAAAGAAAAAAGAAAAAAAGAAAAAAGAACTAGAGAAAGAAGAACAAGAAGAATCGGAATTGGAGGCATCAATTCCACCCACCTCCAAGAAAGAAGTACCAATCTCTAAAAAAGCAGGATCTAAAAAGAAAGAAGCTGGTAAAGAAGAGGATCATTTAATAAAGCCCTCCTCTTTATTTGGATCTTAACATTCAAGATGAAATTCTATGAAATCCATTAATAATATCAAAGACTTATTCAATTCAATTTCGAATAAATTTGATGAATTTTCTACGCAAGTTGAAGAAATCTCCAAACTTATTTTAAGTATAGGAACTGCTTTAACAAGTTCTATGACTCAAATGGCAGAAAAAATTAATAATTTAACGCAAAGCTTGGATGATATTTTAAAAATAACGGATATTGAGGAAATAAAGACATCTATGCATGATTTAATAGAAACTTTCAAAGAAGAATTGGATCCGCTCAAAATTCAAAAATTAATCACCGATCTCACGCAATTAGTTAAAAAAATGAAACAACAATTCACAGAGGTCTAATGAATGGCAATGGATAGTGGTCCTGTTATATCATTAGTGGCTGAGGCGTTAAAGGATATCTATGCAAAAATGGAGGGGATATCAAAAAATTTTACTCGCTTGGAAGGCTCGCTTAAGGAATTTTTAACTGCTTTGGGGCAAAAAAATATGATTATCATTGAAAGTATCAAAAAACTACAAGGGGTACTGCAAGAACTAAAACAAAGCGACCAATTACAAAATAATATTCAAACAATCCATGAAAATATAAGTGATATCCGGGATGGTATTTGGTATCTAGAATTCCAGAAAACCTTGCAACGTTTCAAAGATAAAATTGAGAATTTATTACCCTAAATACCTAATTGAAGTGCGATATATTTCTTTGTCATGATTATGGACTTGAATTCTATAATTTAGCTCTCAAAACATTTTCAATTACAGGTCCATACACGAAAAGGTAAAATATTAATTTGTATCTATTTTGGAGTGTTTCTATTTGGGTAGGACTTCCCATTTCGTTAATTTAGCAATTTGTCAAGTAATGGACTACTAAAGTATAAATGCAAAAATTAATTAAAAATAAATGAATTGACCTCATTACAATTTATTAAGGAAGCAATGTATAATGCAGTTAAATCCGAATGATCTCATAATAATACTCGTAGCAGTAGTCGTATTTATCATTATATTAGCAATTCTCATTCCAAACATTAAAATTATGAAAGAATACGAGCGTGCAGTTATTTTTCGATTAGGAAAAGCATTAGAAGGCACTAAAGGTCCGGGGATTATTTGGTTATGGCCTTTTATCGATAAAATGAACAAGGCTGACCTTCGAGAAATGTTCTTTGATCTGCCTCATCAACGTTGCATTTCACGTGATAACGCTCCCGTTGATATCGATGTTCTTATTTACTATCGCGTAATAAATGCGCGTGACTCAGTCATTAAAGTTCGTGACTTTCGGGCGGCTGCCATAGGAATTGCACAAACCACCCTTCGTAGTGTGATTGGAGATATTCAACTGGATGACGTGTTAGCAAAGCGAGAACATATTAATAGCGTCCTTAGAGAAAAGTTAGATGAAATTACCGATCGTTGGGGTGTTAAAATAACAACCGTGGAGATCCGGGAAATTTTACCTCCTGCAGATGTCCAAAAAGCCATGATCGAACAAATGAAAGCCGAACGTAATCGTCGTGCCATGGTCACCGAAGCAGACGGCAAACGTGAAGCGACAATTGCTATTGCTACCGGAGATAAGGAAGCCAAAATTTTACAGGCAGAAGGTACTAAACGATCAACTATCTTAGAAGCTGAAGGTGAAAGGGAAGCCGCTTTATTACGCGCAGAAGGATACGCTAACGCACTCGATAAAATATTCCAAGTGGCACAAACTATCGATGAAAAAACCATGACCCTACAAATTCTCGATACATTAAAGGCAATCGGAGCCTCTCCTTCAACCAAATACATTTTCCCTATGGAATTCATGGAAATTGTAAAACCAATTAGTAAATTTGTGAAATCCGGAGTCAGCAATGAATGAGTTTAACCCCCTTTCTTTCCTCACTTTTTCCCAAAATTCTTTTTAGGGAATATTAATTAAATTTATTCTGATGATAAGTAAATATTTTTTTTAAGGTGAATTGAATTGTCTGGTTTGGGCGAAATTAATAAATTTATGACTGAAATTATCCGATTACTGACAGATTTAGTTCAGGCCGTTAAAACAAATGAAGATTTGATAAGAGAAACCCAAAATATTGCAAAAAATACTCAGATGATGGTGGAATCCATTTCGCAAAGTGCAGGAATTAAAAGTTTGGAATCCATTAGCCAAGGACTCGAAGATACAATTAATTTATTACAGAAAGGTACCCAGGCTATTGGAATTCAACAAGCATTGCGACAAGTACAAGATTTTCTAGGTGAAATGGGAGGTATTAGTCCTGTTTCTGAAAAAGGCAGTACCGTATCCTTTCAAGCACCCCCAAAGACTCAAAAAAAGCCATCGAGTAGTGATGATAGTTTAGTTAAACCTTCAGATCTTTTTGGATAAAAATAAAAATTATTTTTTATTTTACATACTTACCAAACATTTCTTTTTGCTTTCGTTTCTCTTCCATTATTTCATCATGAGTTTTTTTTCGAACCCCTTTCCCATAGGACGATTTCTGTTTTTCAGTATCTGAAGATATTGTCGGGACCGGCGCGGCAAGCTCTGCCTTTTCACCGGTTTGCTTTTCAGACTCAATTTTTACCGGAATTGGAATACCGACTATTTTACCCGCTTTAATGGCTGTTATCAGGGCATGAATTCCATTGACTAAAAACGCTATTTGAATATCATATAAGCGTGAATTCAATTGACTTGCTGTGTGACTTGCAGACTCAATTAGTTGTGGGGTTTCAGGATTTACAGCAAATGCATTAATATTTTCATTCCTTATAGTTTTAATCTGTTGAATAAGGGCATTCATCGATTCGCTAAAGGAATTCAGAATTGTATTCTTATTCATTTTTCCTTGCTCAATTAATTCTTCAATCTTCTTTATCACATTACTCATATTTTCATTTAGATTGCCCATAGCTTCTTCTACAGAAGTTTTTACTTCTTCTAAATTCTTAGTTATTTTTTCGATTCGCTCATAGATATCTGTTGTAATACTAGTCACAAAAGGAATAAAAGAAGCGCCTGGTGATTCACTCATTTATTTCCGCCCCCTATATTGTTTAATGAATTGTGTGACTTCCAAAAGTTTTTCTTGAATGGAATTCGGATCAATATTTTGTTCCAGCAGGCTGAGGATTCCATTCAATGCTTGATTCATGCGCATTAATTGGTCTATCCCGGTTGCTTGATTTAATGTATTAATTTCTTTAGTAATATCATTGATAAATTTCCGAGTTAATTCAAAATCTTCGCTAGAGCGTTGGTTCGTTGTATCTGCATATTTTTCTATGGTTTCTATAAGTTTTTTGACATTTTCCCCTAATTCTTCATTCATACCTTTCATACCTGCAACTAAATTCTCTATAGTATCTTTGATTCCGTCAAGTTTTTGCGTAATTTCATCTAATTTTCTGCCTAATAGGTCCATCGCGGCATCCATAATTTTTACACCATCCTTTAGGTATCATTTTACAAATTTTTGTAACTTTCTAATTTAACTTTCTAATTTAACTATCTTATTGTAACTTTCTAATTTGACCATATCTTTTTTATGGTGCATCCCAAGGTCGCACAATCAAATAAATGCCATCAACTTTTATTATTTTTACTTTTTCGCCTTCTTCTACTGGCCAAAAGCCCTCTTCACAGCGTGCACTCCATATTTCCCCCTTAGCATATACTTGCCCTTCTGGTTTCAATTCAGTTTTAACGATTCCGCTTTCTCCGACCTTTGGTATAAAGGCTTCCGTTCCTTTTTTCTTCTTAGTCTCAATCACTTTTATAATTATGCCCCCAAATATGATTGACAAAGTGATGGTAAAACTTAGGAGGGTTACATACATTAAGGTCATTTCATCCGCTGGTATAGTGGCAGGAAGCGATTGTAGAAAAAATATACCACCTGTAATAATACAAAGAATTCCTGCAATAGAAAAAATACCATGTAAATTTCCTTCTGACTGTGCTTCTACTATGAAAAGCACAATCCCTACAATAAACAAGATTATTGAGTGGATGCCAATCCGTAAAATCACAATACCAACTATGGATAGGCCTAAACAAATCGCACCAGCCAATTCCATTCCCATTCCGGGCGAGTTGATTCCAAAAAGTAATAAATAGATTCCAAGAATTAACAGAATATAACATACGAATGGATTGGCAAAAATATCTAGAAACACATTTTGGAGCATATGTTTTCACCTACATACTAGGTACTTATTCTTTAAAATAATAAGAAAATACAGAAATTTATAGTTTTATTAAGGAAAAGAAAAATAAAACTTAAAAAAATAAAGAAAGATATCATCTAGGTTTCCAATAAAAGTTTAAATAATGATAACTAGTGATAACTACACCCACCATAATATGGCCTAAGTGGAAAAAAATGGTAACTATCTAAAAATCCGCAACAAAAAAAACCGCCAAAAAAGGTCTGCTTCTAAAGCCAAACTATCATCATTCAAAATATATTTTCCCGCAATTAAATTAGTCTTGTCCAAAGGATTATTTCCTTCTATCAAACTATCAATTTCCTCCGCCAAACTATCATCATCCAAGATACTAGAAGATAAAGCAATAGCAGGCAAAGCAGTCAAGAAAGAACTAGATTAATTCTAAATTCATTTTTAGCTTTCCAATTCTTTTTTTACTGCTTTCGCAAACTTACTGGGGGAATAAGTCTTTATAAAAGAAGCAACATTAAATAGGTGGGATTTTCTAATACCATTTAATAGAACTTTAATTCAATTCCTTAATTTAGTAGAAAGATGAAAATATATGAGCCAAAAGAAGGTATGTCCCTTCTGCCGCCGTGCAATTAGAATGAATGATAAATTTTGTCCATATTGTGGCAGGTATGTGCTGGATACTGTTCCACAACAAAAAATTACCCCTGAAGCTTCCAGTTCTCCTCCTCCTTATCCTCCACAAGAGTCTATTAGTTCCTCCTCCTATGATCAAACCGAAATTGCGCCATCTGCTGAGGCTACCTACGAAGATCAAACCGCTATGGCTCCATCTACTCCCGAAACCCAGATTGAACCAGAATTATCAGCGGAGATAATGGATCAAATTGCATTAAGGGTGGATTTAGAGGCACTTGATAATTCGATGGCAGAAATTAAGAAAAAACTTGAAGAACTAGGTGAAATAGTAGCTAAAACAGAAATAACTGGCGAAATTGAGTTTAAAATTAAAAATTTAAAAGAACAAATTAAAGGCATTAAAGCAAAACGGGAAAAATTGCTTGCTGAAAAACAAGATCTTCCTTTCGAAGCGGAATTGACTAAAAAACAAGATATACAAGAGCGTTTAGCAAAGTTAAATGAAGCCTATCGTGCAAAAAAAGTGACTGAAGCGGCTTTTAAAAAATTAAGAGGCGAATATGAACAAGGACTTCAAGCCATCGATAATAAATCCCGATTATTTAAGCAAAAAATTAGTAGTTGGGTAAAAAGATTGAAAAGTGATCGAGATAATCTTCAAGAACAAGTAGAACTTTTAGAAGCACGTTATATCGCAGGCGAACTAACTCCAGATCAGTATAACGCCCAAAAAGAGGAGAATAATGAGAAATTAAACCGCTATAACAATGTAATAAAATTTCTTTCTGAAAAAATATGAAAAAAAATTTATTTTTCTTATACCTACTTTATTAACAAAGAATGACACAAATTTTATTAAAATCGGTTCTATCGCATTACCGTAGCATTATAAAACCAAGTAAGTAATTATGAAAAGACTGATTAGATAGGTTTCATATTAGAGAATAAAGAGGGTTTCTAATTTTGACTATTAATAGCAGAGATCGAAATTTTCAACCCCGTTATTGCTCTCCAAATTGCCAATTTTTTAAATGTAGCAAACATTCCATCGGCGCTAAAAAGATAATTAAAGGTCGGTCACGTATTACTTGTGACTTTGTAGATGGCGATTGGTGTACTGGCTCAAGATGCACGTATTCCTTGTGTGCCAAACATAAAATGAAAAGCGATGGCACTTGTGGGTTGCAGGAACGCTCAGGTCAAGAAATAGATGAAGACCAAGTCGAACAAAAATATGAAAAGGAATTAATAATAAAGGACCAGCGTGAAAGTCAGTACCAATCCTACTTGAAAGATAAATACAAGAAGAAATTACAACCAAAATCTAAAAAGTGGTAAAAGCGAGCCTTAAGTCCTGCGAGGGATCTTCATCTATAAAATTTTTATATCAGAGACACCAAAGGTCATCATCAGGCTCAATTTTTAAATACTTATATATATATAAAAAATTATCTTAAATCAAATAGAAAGAAAGGTCTTGAAATGAAAGTACTCTACGCAAAAATGACTGTCCTGTTAGTAATTTTGATTGGATTTTCATTTCTTGCAGTTGGGTTGGCGTTGGGTATATATCTGACACAATGTCTCCATAATGCCTGTTATGCGGGTCTCCCCCAGCCCCCTCCATAGATTAAATAGGAAATTGGATCACTTTAAAGAGCAATTCCTGAAACATGCTTTTTTGTAAATTCCAATACTTCTGCCTTTTCTTTACCATCGGATATAAAAAGTGAATGTGAATCTTCAACCGTCCCACAAATCCGCGCCGTGATGCTCTTCTGCTTAAAAATATCTAAAATTGCTTGAGCGTTTAAAGGATCGCATGTCATGACCATCCCAAACCCCGGATACATACATAGCCATTGTAATGAAATTTCATTATCATTTAACGTCGGAATTTTAGTAAGATCTAAAATACCCCCCTTGCTACTGGCATCCAACAACATACCCAATGTGCCTACAATACCCGGGTTTGAAATATCTTTTGCAGCATGAACTAGTTGCTGTTTTGCAATTGTGCGCATAGTCTCACACCTAGCTTGGACTTCCTCAGGTGATTTATGAGAAGTGGTATCCCACGCGTAACTAAATTTTTCGTGGAATTCACCATCTAAATCAAGGGCAATAATGATATCATCACCAAATCCAGCAGTATTTGAGAAGATCACTTCTTCCTTTGGAACAATGCCAAAAATCGTCACGGAAAGCGAGTTATGAGTATTATCTGGATGTAAATGCCCTCCCACTATCGGTATATTGAACTTCTCACAGCCACTTACTAATCCCTCTACTAATAGTTCTCCTACCAGTTTATCTCGATAGGAAAGCATATCCAATAATGCAATGGGAATTCCCCCTTTACATATAATATCATTTACATTCACTAATACTGCAAAATATCCTGCTAATTTTGGATCAACGTCAATTAGCTTAGACCACATGCCATCTAAGGCTAATAAAAAATAGTGCGTAAAAGATGCGTCTGAAAGATCAAGCACGGCAGAATCTTCCCCAAAACTCCGGATAATATCCAATTGCGAGTATTTATACATTAAACTTTTTGAAAGGGGCAAAATCAACTCCGAAATCGGATATTTTCGCTTTATCCCTGCAAATTGAGCGATTGATTTTGCTAATTCCCTTATATTCATATAGAACAAACCATTATAATTTCTTTAAAATCTGTTTAGAAAACTAAAGGATCAATTTAATGTAAAAATTATAAGATCAATTATCTGTTAAAAATTATAGGATCAATTAAGTTCGGTGGTTATATATGGCAAAATGCGGACTGTGTCAAAAAACCGATAACATCAGCTTACTTCTAGCCCATCATAAAGAATTAGGCAATATATATGTCTGTACTGATTGTTGGCGAAAATTATATGGCGATAATCGCTTAATCGGAAGTGTTAGCGGATCTTGTGCTCCCTGTAGCTCAAGTACCTGCAATTCATGCGGCAAATAAATTTTCATTACTTAAGTTAAAAGTTAATTTTTTAAGGCGACCTGCGGCTGAGGTGGTCCTCGGCACCGGACTTCAAATCCGGTATACTCGCGGAGAGTATGCGGTTCGATTCCGCCAGGTTGCCGCCAATTGTCATTATATTTCTTCTGGATTTAAAATTCGTTGAATCAGAATAAGAATCCAGCTTTTCCATTTCAAGGTTGCAAGACCAACCTTTATAGAATCTGGTTCTTTAATCGGACTTTCTTGATTGTGGCGTAATAATATTCCTAAATAGGTCTGCATCTCAATGAGAGCCGGATTAAAACTACCATAAATGCCTTTAATCATAATTTTATAGAGGCGTTCCCGGCTGTCGGCTAACATGAAGTAAATCCGCTGATACTTTTCTCCAGATAAAGAATAGAAATAGACTCGATCAAGCTCCTTTAAAATGGTAATGGCACTCCGAAGATCCTTTTTCCGTATCTCATCGCAAGTTTTCAGGCTCTCTAACGTTTTATTAAGCCGTTGCTCTGTGAGAACCAAGAATTTATCTATGATTTGTTCATCATAGGACCAGGCACAAATTGAAAGTTCATTCTGATAATCTCCCTCAATTTTTGCAATAAGCGGTTCTGCAGCAGTTGTTGTAAGCGAAATTAATGTTTCTGCGTGATAATCTGAATTTGCAGTTTCAATGGATTCATCTAATTTAATACAATAGCTTTGGGGGGTGTTTATGGTGTAATAAAGCAAATCAAAGGCAAAAGAGGGCGATAGATCAAGTCTCACCAATTTCATCTTATTCGGAAAAGTTTGGATTATTTCCTCATAATCATTGGGTGCCATTATGCTCGTGAAGAATCACCATTTTTAATAATTTTTTGCTACTGAATTTTCTTTTAATGGAAGAATAAAACCGATTTATTTACCTTGTTCTAAGGCTTTATCAAGTCGTTGCACTGCTTCTTGGATTTCTTCTTCTGTGGTTCCAATAGCCGCATTGAGGCAAAGATAGTTATGTGGATAATTGGTATAACAAGCACCCCATTCTGTCCCTTTCACATAGGCTCGAGGCCCAGTGACTCGAAGTTCATACAGAATTCCGCCAATTTTATTAGGATCATACTGATTCAAAGTGATAGCACTGGCAATCGGATTCTGTATCTGTAAAATTCGCTCATTATGTGCTTCAGCAAATTCTGTGAGAAGGTTTTCTAGTAACAGGCGATTTCGTTCTTGAACATCTCTCAGCTTTTCATAACCTTGGATACCAAGAGAAAGAATTGCAGAAAAAAATTGAATAATTGGGGCCGCAGTAGATCTTCCTGCATAGATCTGACTTATTTCTTGGGTAAAACTTTCTGAGGGTGAGGCAATTATTGCCCCTCCAACGGGCGTTAAGAAATTTTTATCTGTGCTTTGAACGATGGCATCTACGCGTCCCGCATCAATGGCACTTTGAATTTGCTTCATAATTTTTCGGCTTTGGACGCCATAGGCGTTATTGATAATATGATAGAGACCGGTGTCTTTTGCAATTTTCGCAATCTCCTTGATATCGTCGGATTCACGGGGAGGGAAAAAGGTGGTAGTTGAGAGAATTCCAACCGTCTCTGAATCAATATTTTGGACAATATCCTCGGGTTGCACTTGAACGGCATCATCCCGCAGCGTGCTATCTATTATACACGGTTTGAGCCCTACCATCTCTAACCCTTTTATTGGTGATGTATGATCTATTCTTGTGCATAATATATTATTATGTTCTGTTTTTTTTCTTATCACACAACCTGAAAGCCCTATACTCATTCCAGTAGAGAGGGGAACTACAATTGCGCTTTTAAGATTCGGAATTCCAAATTTTTTCAGCGCCTGCAATGCAAGACGATTTGTGATTTGATATAAAATAGAGGTGCCAGGCGCTTTCGGCTGTGGCGCAGTAATTTCCCCGCTCCTTCCAATCCCATGATTAAATCCAAAAGATAATCTTGAGATGAGTGGCGAAGCGACTCTGGCCTCTCGCTCACCAATGCGAACCGCTTTGGGGTCTTTATCAGTATCCATTCCCGCAAATAATTTTAAACATAACTCAATGGTTTCATCATTCCAGCCCTCATCTGGAATTTTGCGGTGTTCCCATAAAATTCTAATGGGTTTCAGAAGGGTTTCTAGCACAATCTGACCCTTTTTCTCCATATTTGCTGGAATTAAATCCTGAAAATTCATCTCAAATTCTTTCAAAGTCTTAACTTCCTCAATTGTGTTAGATAGACTTTCTCATTTTCAGTTGGGGGCATTACAAACTCAATAATGAGTGCGGATTTTGTGCCAAAAGTTGATATCACCTTTCCCTCAATGCCTGTTTCTGAAAAAACTTTCTGTCCAATCATTTTTTCCCCGCCTTCTTTACTTTGCACCAATCCATCCACAATGCTTCCTTTCTTATGAATAGGAACTCGCACAGTTCCAACCTTTAAATGTTCTCGGTAAAGCAGTATGTCTTCTGGATTAGAGTTAGTAATAATTCCATTGCCAACAATACGCAAAGAGGAAGGAGGAAGATCAAGGCGGGAAATAATAATTGGATCTCCCGCTTCTACGGCAACATATTCATTCAAAAGAATAAAAGCAAAGAAGGTTTCTCCAGGATGCACCTCATTTAAAAGAATAGCCTCCTCGGCTTGTAATTTATACGGATAAATTACTCCTGGAACGGTTGGCATACCGACTGTCACATGCACTTGCATTTTGGGGGTTAGGGTGCCCTTGAATAATTCGGTTAAATGAGCCTTTACAGAAATTTTATTTGTTTTAATGAGCGTGTCGGGAGTCGCAGCATAGCAACCTCTATAAATTTTTTGTGAATCTAATCCCGGAATGGAAATTCCAACACGATCTCCGGCAGAAGCACTTGGTAAATTTTCCTTGAAAATCTGAATACTTTTAATCTTCCCTCCGAGCCCTATGGGAACGATCTCAATTGTATCTCCAACTGTAATTCTTCCCCGATTGATAGTGCCCGTTAAAACCGTTCCGGCGCCTTTTATTGGAAAAGCATGATCTATTGGCATTCTAAAAGGCCCTTCTGTATTTCGAACTGGTGGTTTCAAAATAGAATATAAGACTGCTTTCAAGTCTTCGATGCCTTGATTCATTTTTGCGGATACGGGAATTATTTGTGCATTCTCAAATCTCGTACTCTTAAGAATATTTCTAATCTTTTGTGATACCTTCTCCAATTCCTGTTGATTTACTAGGTCTACCTTATTAAGTGCAACAATTAAATCAACCCCAAAATTCTCCAAAATTAAAATGTGCTCCCCCGTTTGGACCATGGGTCCTTCATTTGCCGCAATCACTAAGATCGCTACATCAATTATATTCGCGGCCGCTACCGCATTGCTGATTAGATCGGCATGCCCGGGTGCATCTACTAATACTACGAGGTACTCATGCAATTCAAACGCAGTAAATCCAATATCAATTGTAATGCCACGATCTTTTGACTGTGGATGCTTATCTAGCCCTGCTGTGGATACTATCTCACTCAATCTAGCCGCTAATGCCGTCTTGCCATGATCCACATGCCCTAGGAGACCGCAATGAACCGGAATTTTCAAATTCTCAAACTCTTTAGGCTTTTTCAAATCCTGGAATCTAGTTACTCTTTCTTACTATAAAGTAGAGGATATTAATCCTAACTTTTTTTTGCACTAAGAAAAAAAGGTGGTCCCAGCGGGATTTGGACCCGCGACCTCTGCGGCTTTCGCTCTCTGAATCGAGCCGATACCTTTACAGCTCTCTCAGAAAACTGTACAAAGCACAGCCAATCCTAGAACACATCTTGGTATTCTTATAAGGCTGCCACTCTAACCAAGCTGAGTTATGGGACCCTTTTAAAGCATTAAAATATAATCTATTGGTCTATATTAATTTTGAGTAGTATTTATTTGGCCTGGTGATAAAATACTCTTTTTAAAAAATATTGCAAGAATGCATTAGTTTTGCGATGTGGGAACGGTCGAAGGTCGATTCAATCTAGGTCTATCTCATTTACTATAAATCCAGAGAATTTCTGCAATAATTCTGTATTTAAAGAAAGATGTTGAATTTTATGCTGTCCCATGGGCAGTCCATCGGCAAGATTCTGCTGCTCAAATTGAAAAAATGTTCCACTTTCGACGATCCACAAAATTGGATTCATCATAGCTTGGACGACCTCTAATTGCGAGCGATAAACTGGATTAATGTACTTCAAATTCTGATTGAGGGATTGCAGATAATCTCTTTTGTTAAAAGAGGATTGCTCTGAAAGATATTCAATAATGAATATATAGTGTGGCTTGGGCGTAAATTTGCCCACAACGCAATATTCTGCTATAGTAATATTATATTCCTGATTAGTTAAAGTTAATGCCTCATTAATTTGTTGTACTGTCATTTTTTCAGAGGCCATATTAATCGTGCCTTCCCGGTGTGAAAAAACAAGCAAGGGTGGATCGGTACTTATGAATTTTACAATATCGCCAAGTAAATAGGCATACAATCCATTATAATTTGTTATGATAACCTTATAATTAATATTCTTCTCAATTTGATCAATGAGAAGGCGTTCTTCGGAATTGGGAACACAAAATTCCAGAAAATTAGCATCCAAAAGAGGTGTTAATTCGGGAGTCTCCTGAAGTTGAACTGCAATTATTTCCTCAGTAGCCCCATATACTTCCCGATAATTAATCTTTTTTCCTATTAGTGAAAATAGGCGCTTTTCATAAAATTTGGGGGATTCTCCTCCAAGGATCAGTAATTGACAATTTGGAAACAAATCTTTCACATATTTTGAATTAGAATTTGCATGCCGAGAATATCTTAAAATTATTTCAAGGAGGCTTAAAACAAATGTAGTTACACCAGCAAAAGCAGTAATATTTTTAGGCACAATTTCCCGAGTTAGATAGCGATAACGTTGGTCTAGATCTTCAATTTTAAATAAATGTGCTGTGGAATACATTGATTTTTGAACGAAAAAACTCCAGAGTTGTCTTTTGGAGGATTGCCCGAAAATTCCAGTCCCAAAGCCGACTGGAATATTATTAATGTATTCAAGGGCAGGATTTGCATGAAAGAAACAGACGGTCCCATTAAGAAATTTTGAGTGCTCTTGCGGATTTTCGGCTATATAGGAAAGATAAATTCGAAATATTCCATTTGTAGCATTTCTAATGCTATAGGTTGTTATTGGAATGAGCTTAGGCGTACCAGTAGAGCCTGCAGTTCTTCCCCAATAGGAAGGATTTCCTTTCACCAAGATATTTGCTTCGCCCTTTGTCATTGATTCTATGTAAGGACGAAAATATTCGTATGAATGCGGTATTACATTTTCTTGGAATTGTCTAATCGATTTAATTTGCTGAAATCTGTGATTTTTCCCGAATCGAGTAGTTTGATTTATTTTAATTATTTTCGATAAAAGAGATTCTTGGGTCTTTATAGGATTCTTTATAGGTCTCATTAAAAAACGATATAAGGGTTTGGCGAAAATTTTTCCGAGCAATCGAATTAGAGTCATTTCGATTTCACTTAATTTATAATTCTTTTCTTCTTAACATAGTAATTTATTTATTTTTTAAAATTGAATATTTCTGGAATGGATATTTTATTATTAAATTTGGCTAATCTTATTGATGAAAAAGGGCAACGGAAAAAATATCTTATAAAGCAAATCGCTGTACCGCCCTTAGGCTTATTATATTTAGGGCAAATTCTATATAATAATGGATATAATGTAAAAATTTATGATCAAACTGTTACGGGAGCCTCTAATTTAGAGGTAATGCAATTAATCAAACAAGCAAATCCTGCAATTATTGGTTTTTCGGTATTAATTGATAACTTATGGACAACCTATGATTTATTTAAAAAAATAAAAGATTGGAATCCAAACATTGTCACAATCGCTGGAAATTACATCGCTACTTTTCTTTATGAAAAATTGATGCAAGAAATAGATGTCGATTTTTGTATTCGTGGTGAGGGTGAATATTCTCTGTTGAGGCTCGTTAATTCTCTATTAAAAAAAAACAAGGATTTTAAAACAATTAAAGGGCTTGCATTTCGAGAAAATAATATCATAAAATCAACGCCAGAACCAGAAAAAATTAACAATTTGGATGAGCTCCCAATCCCCAATCGTAAATTGATAGACTTTAATTATAGACTCCAGCATAAATCAACCTCCCTATTAACAAGCCGAGGGTGTCCATTTAGGTGTCGATTCTGTTTTTTTTCTGCAGTAATGGGAAAAGGCTGGCGCTCTCGTTCAGTAAATAACATCATTGAAGAAATGCAATTATTGAGTGAGCAAGGTTATAGAGATATTTTAGTCGTTGATGATAATTTTACCTTAAGTAAGAAACGAACATTTCAATTATGTGCTGAAATTAAAAAGAATCAATTAAATGATCTTAATTTCTCAGGCGATTGCAGGATTAATAATGCCACCTTTGATTTATTAAGGGCTCTTGTTGCAATTAATTTCAAAAAAATTGTATTTGGGATCGAAAGTGGAAATCAACGGATTCTAGATTATTACTTGAAAGATATCACAATTAGTCAAATTGAGCAAGCAATTAAAACAGCAAACAAAGCACAAATGGAAATTATTTATGGATCTTTTGTACTAGGAGCTCCTGATGAAACATTTCATGAAGCTGTAAATACTATTAAATTTGCTAACAGATTGAATCTTTCTTTCATCGTCCTTCAGATATTAGAAACTATTCAAATATCTCCTATTTATCAAGAATTAATAGAAAAAGGAATCTATCAATTGCAAGATGATGATTGGAAAAAATCTTTAAAAGTCCCTGATATCTGCCCCAATGCAGTACCAACAAAATTATTATTGAAGCTAATAGATGAGGGATTCGTTCGATTCTTCAATAAGAAACATATCACCAAAATTATTTTCAATACTTTGACAAAGCCTTACTACATTGATACCATAATCTCTTCTATCAAAAATTTTAGACGAGGAGTAATGTAACGGAATGAGAAATGATATATTAATAAAAATCCTATTCAAAGCACTAATTCTTATGCTAATAATTCCAATATTATTCATGGCAGTGCTCTTCTCTAACTTTTTTGAAAAAATTTTAAGAAAAGCTTTAAAAACAAAAGGGCGAGATGAAGTCATAAGATTGCTGTCTTATAAAGGGTTATTCGGAATTTTCGATTTAATTGAAAGAAGGCGGGCTATTTAATTTTTAAAAAAATAAATTTTTCGTAAAAAAAATCACGTTTTTTCTTCGTCAAAGGGCAAATATATTCTTTTGGGCTGAAATATATGACGCATGGCACGTAGTCTGTATAAACTTTTAGCAGATTTCAAGTATTCCGAAATTAAAAAAGATTTAGTTGTAATAAATTGTTTAAAGGTCTTTTTTGCCAAAATCTCCAAATAATTTTTGTTTAAAGAATTGGGAAAAATATCAACAGCGGGTATTTCTCTACCCCAGTATTTTTCTTGATCGATAAGTCCTTTCTCGAGAAATTCTTGATAGAGATCAGTTCCAGGCGAGAGATAAAGTAATTGAAACTGTAGTAAACTTAAACCATATTCCTGAAGTTTTAAACCGAAACGAATAGTATTTAGAACTTCTTCAAGAGTTTCTGTGGGAGCTCCAATTATGAATCCTCCGAAAATAAATTCAATACCTGCTTTTTTTGAATTCTTTATAGCATCTATTGCCATAGCTGGCGTTATTTTTTTAGCATAATAATCAAGAATCCGTTGATTAGCACTTTCAATACCATAGACAAGTGTTTTACAGCCAGATTTGACCATAGTTCTTAAAAATGGAGTATCACACTTATCTATTCTTCCAACCGCATGCCAATCTAATTCTATTTTTTCTTGTTTCATTAATTTGCATAACTTTAATATTCTATTTTGATTTGCATTAAAACAATCATCCGTGAATAAAATTTCTTGAAAGCCTTCATTTTGCAGATATAACATTTCTTCCACTACATTTTCAACAGATCGTAGCCGCCACTTACCTTTAGCAAATTTCCAACAATTACAAAAACGACATCGATATGGACAACCTCGAGAAGAAATTATGGTAGTGACTTTTCCTGAAAATTGGTAACTATGTCGAAATAGTTTGCGATTAGGAAATGGAATAGTGTCCAGATCTTGTATTAAAGGACGATCGGGGTTCTCAATAATTTCTCCATTGCATCTATAAGTTATTCCTAAGACTTCACTAACTGATTGATTTCTTTCTAAGGTATTTAAAAGTTCAATAATCGTGAGTTCTCCCTCATTTCGAACGCAAAAATCTACATAATTACAATGTTTTAATACTTCATGGGCACAAAAGGTTGGAATATAACTTCCATATACTATAATAAGATTAGGATTCCGTTCTTTTGCTTTTTTTGCAATCGCATTAGAGGTAAAAAGCGAAGAAGATAATACAGAAAATCCCAAAATATCTGGATTTACTTTTTTTATCCAATTTACCACAGAATTTATGGACATTCCAGTAATATTATGGTCAAATAGAATGACATTATGTCCATTATCCTTTAAAATTTGCCCTAAATATAAAACGCCAAGAGGCATCTGATAATCTTGAACTATCTTTAATTCTTTCTCAGTGGTTTCGGAGGTAAGAATTGGACCTGAATAGATAATTATGATTTTCATTAAATCATCTTTTTCAACTAAAAATTTAAAATAGTTCTTAAATTATAAATATTAATGCTTTAAAATTTTGAATATATTGGCAAAGCGTTTAAAGTTTTGATTATAATGGTAAAAAGGCGTGAAATTCTTATTTCAAGAATGATTACTCTTACTCTATATTTACTATCCATTATCATTTTTCCAGCTTTGATAGCATTTTCTTATTTTTTGAAAGATAAGATCGAACTTGCATATAGTCAATACGGACGAGAGGATACCATCAAATTAATCACCATGTGGGGCATTTTTGGGCTATTAATTGTTGTTTTAAATACAAGAAAAAGAAAAAATTGATTTTAATCCTTATTTCTAAAATAAAGTCAAGAATATAAGCGAATTAGAAATTCTAAAATAACTCAATTCTCATCGAAGCAAAATCATAATTCAAATGCGTTTTAAGAAGTAATTGGGAGATAAAATTATATGATGCTCAAGAAAGTACATTTTCAAAAAGCAGTAATGAATTTCTCCTGCTTCTTAAGTATTTATTTTATTACCATAATAGTATTTCTTTTTATTCTTAATCCAATAATTAATTTTTATGAAAATGAATTGATATTTCCTTTTATAGGGAAATTATCCTTCCCCTTATATCTTATTCTTTTAGGTCTATTCGCTACTCTTTCGGGTTCATTATTCTTTTTTTTAAAATTGAAGTATAAACTTAAGTTCAATAAGATTCTTCTTTTTGGAATTACTGTTTTGGGAATAATAATTCCATTGGATTCACATATCTCTATTTATTATTTTGCCCCTGAAACTCATCTAATCACCTATTGGATAGTAAATGATTTCCTTCTCCTTTTAGCTGTAATAGGAATTCTAATATTTCTTATTAGCTTTGAATTTGAAAAGAACACATAATTAATTGTGGAAGGCTTGTATTGGCACGAATTGTTTTAATTAATCCTGCACCATTCATTGAAAATGATATTGAGATTAAAGCGAGGCAGACATCGTGGCCACCTTTAGGTTTATTATATAATGGCCAAATTTTAAGGCAAGAAGGACATGAGGTAAAAATTCTTGATCAAGACGTATCAGGTTATTCTTCTGATGAGGTAATGAAATGGATAAAACAGAAAAAGCCCGAAATTTTAGGGTTATCTCCCCTTACGGTATCCTTGGAATCAGCACTTCAAATCGCAAAAATGGCTAAAGAATGGAATGAGGCATTAATCATTGTTTTTGGAAATATTTTAGCTACACTTTGTTATAAGCAATTACTTGAAAGTTACGAATTTATTGATTATTGTCTTAGAGGCGAAACCGAGAGTACATTTCCTCAATTTATCAATACGGTGACACAAGCAGGAGATTTACAAGCGATATTAGGACTCAGTTATCGAAAGGAAGGATTAATTATATCAAATCCTGCTCCTCCTTTGAATAGAAATTTAGATGCAATACCTATCCCAGATCGAGAAGCGCTAATCGATTTTGACTATAAAATGGGGTCTCATAAATTCACAATTTTAGCCACCTCCAGAGGCTGTCCTTTCAAATGTAAATTCTGTGGGGTGCATCTAGTCTCCAATTCTAGAGGAATTTGGCGCCCTCGTTCAATCAAAAATGTTTTATCTGAATTGCAATTTCTTCAAAGCAGAGGGTATGAAGAATTCAGTTTCGTGGACGATTGTTTTACCGTAAATCCTAAGCGAACCGTCCAATTATGTCAAAAAATGCGACAAGAAAAAATAGAGATGATCTGGAGCTGTGAGGGGCGGATAGATCAAGGGACTCAAGAAATTTTTCGGACAATGTATGAGGCCAATTGTCATAGCTTATTATTAGGAATAGAAAGTGCCAATCAAAGAATACTTGACTATTATAACAAACAAATTACCCCTGAAATGTCCAAAAAAGTGATATCCAATGTTAAAAAGGCGGGAATTGAAAACGTCGCGGGTTTATTCGTGGTTGGCAGTCCTGATGAAACCCTTTCAGAAATAATTCATACCCTTAAGTTTGGATTAGAGCTTGATTTGACTTTTATCCAATATCAATTGCTGCATGTGCTCTTAGGGTCTGAAATTTGGAATGAAGCTGTAGAAAAAGGGCTGATCAATGAAGATAAAGATTGGAATCGATATCTTATAGCAGCAGATATCTATCCAACTGCTGTAAAACGCGAAATCATCGAAAATTTGATAAATAAAGCATTCATAGAATTCCTCGCCCGTCCGAAATTTCTCCTAAAAGAGGTATTCCGAACCGCCAAAAGTCCTTATCGCCTTCAAAATCTTTTTAGTTTAACAGAAAAAAAATCAAAACAGGAAGGAAGGTAATTGAGATGGCTTCAATTTGGAAAAGCTATATTCTCCCTGCATTCATAACAATTTTATTTTCCGCATTTTCTATCTTGATTGCCTTAGTTTTGATTCGATTTTCATGGTTTTTAAGGCGAACGTTAGAGCATCTAATTAAGAAATATGGACGTGATACTATTGTAAAATTTTTTTTACAAGGAAACTTCAAAGGGTTAATAGAATTATTTCTTCTCGACCTTAGAGAAAAAAAGAGTCTGCGAGTTAGAGCATCTCAACGTTAGAGCATCTCAATTTCTTGTTGTACATAATCTTCAAATTCTTTTCTAAGATTGGGGTTATCAGTAAGATGTGGAATCTTGGTTTGCTCACGAGGTACGCCCAGCTCTGCTCTTTCATTTAGAGCTCTAGAGAAACTTCCGATATGAAGAACCCAAATTTTTGGTGCTTTCAAAATCCCAATATCTTGCCGGAAATAGCGATAAACCTCATTTGCCTCTTGCAAGAAAGAATCAAGTGTCTTTAAATACTCTAAATACGAGGCTACTTCATGATTAGATGCAAATTCCAGAATGAAAAGGTAATGAAAATTGGGAGAACGTAATGCAACAACCGAAAAATCAGTCAAAACTGTTTTGAACACTTGATTTGTATGATCAATTGCATATAAAATATCTTGTTGAGATATTTTTTCATCTACAAGATTGACTACCCCTTCCCGTGAGGAAAATACGAAGAGCGGTGGATCTTCCGAAATGAATTTGATAATATCTCCCATATTATACGCATACAAACCATTATACGAGGATATACAAATAGAATATTCTTCATTCTTTTTTATTTCATTGATTATACATCGGTCCTCGGGATTCTTTACGGGCAGGAACTCAAAAAAGTTTGCATTTACCATCGGTGTAAATCCCGGGCCCTCCTGGAGCTGAATTCCTAAAATGCCTTCTGTCGCAGATAATTGTTCTCGATAATCTATTTTATGCCCAATTAAGGATTCCAATTTTTTCTCATAAAATTTAGGTGATAAACCACCAAAATAACTAAAGTGATATTCAGGGAAAATTTCCTCTATTTTATGGGCCTGAATGCCGAATTTAGAGCAATTTCCCAGTAATTTTTCCAAAGTATTCGTTACAATCGAAGGTACTCCTGAAAATTGCCGAAAATCTTTTCCAATAATTTCTTTTGCTAAATGTAAGTTGCGTTTTTCAACATCTCTAATCCTATAAAGGTGAATAGGAATATATAATCGTGATTTGATAAATCGCTTCCAGAATTGTGTTCCCCCCCGGTAATATGAAAAAATACCAGTCCCATAGCCCACGGGTAATTTCCCTTCATAGCGGAGCAGGGGATATGCAGCAAGAAAGCAACTTATACCATCTAAAAATCGCGAATGATTTCTTGGATCCTCTGCAATATAGGAAAGTAAGGAGCATAGCATCGATAGATTAGTGCTATTAAATGTTTGATTTACTATCGGGATTATTTTAGGCGTTCCTGACGTTCCGCTTGTTTGTCCCCAATATATTTGCTTTGCCTTTGTTAATATATGGCGATTTCCTTTCAGAATTAACTCTATATACAGTTTATATTCTTCGTAAGTGGAAATCGGACAATTCTTCTGAAATTGTCTAATAGAACGCGTTTGAGAAAAATTATGGCGTTTGCCAAAAAGAGTATCTTGATTGCGTGAAATTAACCCCCAAAAAAAGTCTTCCTGTGTTTTGAGAGGATTTTTAAAAGGTTTTGTTAAATATCGGTCTAGAAATCTTGAAAAACGAATTGCTAATGCCCTTGGAAGACCCATTCAATAACCTTTCATTCTAAAATTGCACTGATTACAAAAGTGTACAAATTCCCAGAAAAATAATTTATTTCCTCAAATTAAATTTGATTTAGAATAAGTTTTACAATTTTATTAAAGGCTACATCCACATTCTTTGATGATTTAGCAGAAGTCTCTAAATATTCGATTTCCAGTTCTTCCGCTAATTTTTCACCTTCTGCCTTCGTTATTACGCGTTTTGAGATGAGATCTTCTTTATTACCAAGTAGTACCATTGGAATTCTCGATCCAACAAATTTTTCGACTTCCTCAGTCCAATCGAGGACATGATTGAACGAAGCCTTATTTGTGAGATCGAACACTAAAAGACCACCTGCTGCCCCTCTTAAATAGCTCTCGCGTAAAATTCGATACTTCTCTTGCCCTCCAATATCCCAAATAATTAAATATACTTTGGTTTTCGTTCCCTTTTCCTCTGCTTCTACAACTTTGGCACTAATGTCTGTCCCAATGGTCATTTTATAGCTTTCAGTAAACCGATGTTCTGTATGTTGCAATATTAATGAGGTCTTCCCAACGGCTTCGTCCCCAAGCATCACAAGCTTATACACTCTCTCAAAATCCGACATTTTTTCACGTCCTCACACTTCACAAACTCCAATATAACTTTCTTAGTATTTTTCTTTTAATAGTTTAATATATAAATTTCTATTATTTTTAAAGGAAATGACATTTTGAAACTTCAACCTCTTTTATACAATTTTAAAGTCTGATTGTAATAGTTTGGACCATAGGATAAGGTTATTTGATGAAATTCGTGGTTATGCAGTATGACTCTTTCTAAATTCCCTTCAACTAAAACTTTCTCGTTATTAAATGCTTGTCCTCGATATTCTTCAACAAAAGAGAGAATCCTTTTTATATTCTCCGCTTTAAATCCCTCCAAAATCTCTTCTACTTCAATTGCATAGGTTGATTCCATAAAAAACACGTCTCGATCATCCGTTACTTCTGCAATCGCCTTTATCCAACCTTTTGGTTCGATTCGCACAAATTCTGAATATAAGTTTTGGATTTCGTTCCAATTTTTGACCGGTTCGAACTCAACTTTCACTTGACGTCGCAGTTTTTTACTCTGCATTACTGCATAAATCAATTTCCGTAATTCGTAGGTTGGATATTCCTGAAAACTATAATTTTTAAAGAACCAGTGCTTCATCGACTGCTGATAGTCCCACCCCGCAAATTCATTCTGCAGTGGGAATGACTTGTGTTGATAAAAATCAGCAAGTGTTTCACGGAGCTCCTGCAGGGCAGGTCTGCCATAGACAATCAAATCCACATCGCTATAATCCACATGATAAAAATTATGTAAAATAGATCCGAAAACCCCGAAATCATTTGGTTTTAATTGTGAATTATCCTGAATCAACTCTAGAATTTTTAATAAGGTTTGAATTAGCTCATCCGCTGCTGGGTTTTCCAATATTTCTCGGAGTCGGAGGTTCGGTCGTTGGACTTTAACTACCTGTGCCTCATTTACCCCGACTAACTTCTTTTTTAAGGCTTGATGGAGAATTTGATACTCTGGATACTTGGTCTTAATGAACTGCAGTCCGCCATCGGCATAAAACTTGTAAAATATACCTTCAGGCCCTTTCCGAATTGCCCGGGGGTCTTCGGTGGTATATATGGGCGCAGGCGCATACTCAACATCACAAAAACAAGCGTTGGGAGGGTGAGTATAGCCATATGTACGAAAGATAATGCCTTCTTGGGTAATAGGCGCGTCCCTATCTCGAAATTTGAGCATTTACCCAATCAGATCTCATTTAATGATTCTTAATACATCGCCAACGTTTAACAGTGCTCTAAGGTGCCGCTTGCCTTTTATTTTTAGTTTACCTAAGAAGATGGCGCTGAAGATCGAGAGCTGCCGGCTTGAAAAGTTAAAAAAATTTTCTAAGGGCGCTTTAATTTCAATGATAGGATCTGCAATTTTCCCTTGTTCAAGAGTGTAATTCCCCCCATTCAAAATTAGACTGACGGATCCCGCATCTGCAATTTCAAGATTTATTCTAAAACTGATTTTCTTTATCTTTTCAATCCATTTCGAATCATTCAATTTTTCCTTTACTAAAGAATCCAATGTGCTCGTTAGCATCTCTAACATATTCGCCTTTTCCCGCGCGGAAAACTTTCCTTCTTCCAATATATTCATTCCCATTTTCAATATTCTTTCAATGATTATTTTCAGAAAAGAAAATTAACGTCTTTTTTATTTAAATCTCAATTGGTTATTTATTGGTACATTATTTTTATTGTTACTTTCAGATAATATTTATTATATATTTGGAATTATTTCCTTTTTTCTATTGCTTCTTCCCTGAGTTGCTTTTTGTTAATTTTCATAACAAGTGTTAATGGCAGATCCTTTCGAAACTCCACTTCTTTTGGAACCGCATAGGGTGGAAGTTTCTCTTTACAAAACTCGATGATATCATCTTCTGTTACCTTTTCTCTATATTCTGCCTTTAAGACAATAAAAGCCTTTACTCGTTCGCTACCAGGGCGCTTTGGATCTGGAATACCGACTACTCCTACTGAATTAACGGCTGGATGGTTATGAATAACTTCATCAACCATTCGAGAGTAGACTTTATTACCAGAAACATTAATCATATCCTTAATCCTATCCACAATGTAAAAATATCCATCTTCATCCATCTTTGCGACATCACCAGTAGGAAGCCATCCATCTATTAATCCTTTACCGGGGGTCGGCAAATATCCCTTCATAACCTGAGGTCCGCGAACCCATATCTCACCAGATTCACCAAATGGCACATCTTCTCCAGTTTCTAGATCAACAATTCTTACGTCTATGTCTGGAACTGGAACTCCAATAGATCCCTTTTTCACAGATGCCATAAATCCAGTCACTTTTGAAAATGCTGATAGATTTATATGCGTACCTCCACATGTTTCAGTTGCTCCATATCCTTCGCCCATTGGAATACCACTCTTCTTTTCCATTTGTTCGGCGACTTCAACAGGGAGCGCCGCAGCAGCCGAATAAAAAAAAACTTGCATTTTTGGAAATTCTTTATTAAGTAAATATGTAAAGTGGGTAGGGACACCCAATACCATAAAAGGACGATTTTCGATTATAGTTTTCACGATTCTATCAATATCTCTTGGATCCATAATAAACAAACGGAGCCCCCAAGAAATAGCACCATGTAACGCAAAATGCCCGAATTGATGAAACAAAGGAACGCAGGCTATTATAGAAGACTTTCCCTTAATCCCTGCTTTCAAGGGACTCAACATCCAATGTAAAACCTGCCTTATATCACATGTTACGTTATAATGAGTAATCATTGTACCTTTTGGCAACCCTGTTGTTCCACCTGTGAATGGTAAAAGCGCCAAATCTTCTTTTGGATCTATTTCAACCTCTGGAGGGTTTGCTTCATGACTTGTTATTAGATCCTCTAGCTGGATCGCATCATCAGGCACGTTTTCTATTTCAGGTATGGTATAATCTGGAAAAATTGGAACCGGTACATAAATTAGATTCTTAAATTTTATCTGATCTGCAATAGATATCACTCGTTCAATGCGTCTAGAGGAACAAATGATTGTATCAGGTTTTGATTCTCCTAATTCATATAATAAATCATCTTTCCGATGTAATACGCTAATAGGAACATGTATCGCCCCTAGTCGCATTATTGCATAATCACAGATAACAAACTCTAAACAATTAGGCAGAATAGTTGCAACAGTATCACCTTTTTTTACTCCTAATTCTGCAAAAGCTGTAGCTAACTTATCCACTTGAGACTTCAATTGGCTGTAGGTTAAGGACTTATCCAAATAAACTATTGCAGTATTATCAGGATAATCCTTTGCTGAATCCTCCAAGAACTGGTAAATTGATATTTCAGGGTATGGTGCCATTGTTTGGGGCAGTTTAAAGGGTCCAATTTTATAACTTTTCAACCATGGCTTATCTGCATAACTCATATTTTTCATCTTTATTTCATTTTTTAAAAAAAAGAAAGAAAAAAGGCTTGATTTCCTAAATCTTATCAATTACCCACTCTAAGTCAAGCTCTTCGAGCTTCTTAGGAGTTGGTTTACCATTATTATCCCATCCACGGAATTCATAGTATGCATCAAGGAGTACATCCAAATTCACTATTTGTCCTTTGGCTGGTCCTTCGGGCATTGGTTCTTCTAATAAACGTGCTGGAAGGGTATCATCAGCTCTGGTTACTCCTTCCCTGATATTAAAAGATCTTTCAAGATTATATATGCGCTCTCCAGTTTTCTTGAAATCTTCCTCAGTGAAATCCAACCCTGTCAGCTTGGATATCAATTGCGCCCAATCCGCAGGGGTCAAGACCATCCCCATAAATTTGCACCCACCAATAGCATCAAAGACCGTAAAAGCATCTTCCATCTTCTTAACAATTCTAGTAGTTTCTGGAATCTCCTGAAGTACATCTCCTAAATCAAATTCATCAACAATCATAAATGGCATTGACATGAATGCTGGTCCCTCAATATATGCGGTAATGTGACATCCTCCACGATTAGCAGTAGCATATGCAAGCCCAGTGATTTTTGCAGCTCGTGGATCATATGCTGGCATCTCTAGCCCTTTAACATGCATTGCAAACTTTTCTGAACCGCTTCCTAGATTTTCTGCCATTTTCTTTGTTCCTTCAGCTAAAAGATTCCCAATACCTTCACGTTTTGCTATTTTATGTATTAATTCCACCATAACATCTGCGTTGCCAAATTTCAATTCCAATCCTTCAGTATCCTCTTTTGTTAATATTCCCTTCTCATAGCATTCCATAGCAAAAGCTATAGAACTTCCAGCAGAAATTGTATCAAGCCCATACTCATTACAGAGAAGATGAGCATATGTAATTGCGTTTAAATCATCTATTCCACACATAGCACCAAGGGCACCAAGCGATTCATATTCCGGACCTTCTCCCGTACATGCATATGGACCTGATTTAATTTCAATTAATCTTCCGCATGCAATAGGACAGGCAAAGCAAGCTTTTCTGTTTACAAGAATACTTTCATTTATTGCAGTTCCATTAATTTTCTCAAAATTTAGAAAGACGCCGGTTTGCCAATTATTAGTAGGAAATCCTCCTTTAATATTTACTAAATCAATGACAGCGGCTGTTCCATATACCTCTAAAGTCATTTTCAGTAAACTTTCATTTACCCAGGTATATCTTTTTTTAGCTTCTGCGATATAACCTTCTTTATCTGCTATTGGAATTGTCATCGTCCCTCTTGAAGCGATAGCTTTCACGCGCTTCGCACCCATTACAGCTCCCATTCCACAACGACCTGCTGTCCTTCCCCAATAAGGTTCATCTACGTCATTCATTATCGCAGCATATTTAACTTTGTTTTCTCCAGCTATACCAATACAACATACATTGAACTTTTCTCCATGCTCCGCTCTGAGCAACCTAGTGGTTTCTGAAGTATCTTTACCCCATATATCCTCTGCATTTAATAGTTCGTATTTCCCATCATCTGTAATTAAATAAACTGGTTGGGGGGAAATTCCTTCAAAAATTATTCCATCAAACCCTGATTTTTTGAAATCTACCCCCCATTTGCCACCGGAGCTGGCTTGGCCCCATAAATTTGTAAGCGGTGACTTGCTAACCGCAGCATAGCGACCTGTACTTGGGCTTGTCGTGCCGGTAAGCGGTCCCGTAAAAAGCATTAACTTATTTTCCGGCCCTAAGGGATCCACTCCTTTTGGAACTTCATTAAAAAGATACCAAGTGGCTAATCCAGCACCGCCTAAATACTTCTTCAAAATTTCCTCGTCAGGAAATTCTTCAGTGATTTCTCCTTTCGTTAAATTAATTCGTAAAATTTTTCCCATATAACCAAACATATTAAACACCGATTTATCCAATTAAATTTAATATCGCCTAATAAAGACAAGATCTTTTCTTTTTTTTATAGTAAATATTTCACTTTAATAAAAATATTGATAACTATTTTATATAAAAAAATACTTAAAATTAATTTAGATTTTCTATTATGATAATTTTTTTTAAAATTAAATTGTAGCAAATGAAATTGAATGAAGATGGTAATATGGTAAAATTTATGTCAGCTAAATGGGCGGCACAATATTGTAAAGTGCTAAATGCCAGTCAAGCATATGCTAAAGCTGGAGAAACTTGGGAAGGTGCTTTCATTTTTGAAGCCGAATATGAGGATGGTACTGTAGTTAGACTCTATATGGATTTATGGCATGGCAAATGCCGTGGAACTAAAGAAGTGGGTCCAGATGATACTGCACCATTCATAATGAGTGGACCATATGAGAATTGGAAAGCCGTCGCAGAGAAAGAATTGGACCCTATTCGCGGACTTTTATCTGGAAAATTCAAATTACAGGGCGACATGGCAGTAGTCATGCGACATACTAAAGCTGCAGTTGAAATGGTTAATTGTATCATGGGCGTACCTAATACTGAACTTTAATCTTTTTTTTGAAAGACCCAATGAGAGAAAAGATATTTGGTTTAGGAACATACTACCTTTTTTTTAAGAATGTGGAGGATTTTCTATGTGGTATTTTTCAAGTCCCTTTTTGGTATTTGGTGAAGATGCATTAGATTATCTCGCCCAGATAAAAATGACTCGGGTCTTCATTGTCACTGATAAAGTTATACGGGAAGTAGGGTTCGTTGAGAAGGTTGAGAAGAAATTGAAAGACCTTCCACATGAAATTTTTGATGAGGTCGAGCCAGATCCATCGATAGAAACCGTTCAAAAAGGTGCTATACTCTGTCAAGAATTTGCCCCGGACTTCATTATTGCAATAGGTGGTGGCTCCGTCATGGATACGGGAAAAGGCATCTGGTTCCTTTATGAGAAACCAGATCAACCTTTAGATTCCATAAATCCATTTACCTACTATGAAAATTTCCCTTCAAAAGCGAAATATATAGCCATTCCAACTACTTCTGGGACCGGGGCTGATGTGACATGGGCCATTGTTTTGACCGATACCGCACAGAAACGCAAGATTACGCCGGCTTCTCGGCAAATTGTGGCCTCTATTTCTATTATAGACCCTGCATTTGCCCAGAAAATGCCGCCTGCTTTGACTGCAGGAACTGGATTAGATGCGCTCACCCACGCTATAGAGGGGTATTGTGCGATGTGGCGGAACGACTTTTCTGATGCCTTCACAATTAAGGCCGTGGAACTTATCTTTAAATATCTAAGCCGCGCCTATCAAGATGGCAACGATAAAGAAGCCAAGGAGAAAATGCATAACGCTGCTAGTATGGCGGGTCTGGCTTTTGGCAATTCCCAAGCCACCTTCGCCCATTCAATCGGACATTCAATTGGCGCTCTCTTTCACAAACCTCACGGGAATTGCGTTGGGATGGCTCTTCCCTATGTGATGGAATTCACGCGAAATAATGGCACTAATGTCAAGGAGAAATTGGCGGATATCGGACGTCGGGCGCTCTTACTTACCGGCTCTGATGATGAAGTGAGCGAAGAGCTTATCCTCAAAGTGCGGGCGCTCATTAAAGACATTGAAGCCCCAGCGACTATTCCTGAGCTCGGTATCTCACAAGAAGACTTTGAAGCGCAATTACCCACTTTAATAAAATATACCTCAGAGGATAGCTGCATTAGTATGACCAATCCGATGCCAAACGATGATCAGATCGAAAAAACGTATCAGTACATGTGGGAAGGACAAAGAATCGATTTCTAACTTTATATATTACTTTTTTATATCTGAATTCATCCTTTATTGGATTTTTCCTTGCCCTTTTGAAACCCCTAATCGCCAAAAAATTTCCTAAAGGCTTAAATAACCTCAGATAAAATAAATTAATCATTGATTTGAAATAAAATTACTTAAAAGATGTGGAGATAAAGATGGAATCAAACAAGTTATTAGGTTTAATAGGACTAATTGCAGGTATCGCATCCGGAGTAACAGTCCTTGTAATGTTCATTGCAATATTAGTGCCTCCCCTTAGTTCCATGGCTTTAATATATGCTATCATTTCTATAATTTTAGCTGGTACGGGACTAGTTTTTTCTATAATAAGTATTATTAAGGGATCATCGGGCCTTGGAATTGCAGGCCTTATCGTGTCCGCTATAATGCTTATATTGGCTATTGTCTTATGGGTCAGGTTCCCAGGTGCAGTTGGCGGGGGCGGTGGCGGCGGTGGTGGTGGTGGTGGCATTATG
>Ga0315310_10000357_pt1 | contig 29411 bp, 28 predicted proteins | sample TDP5_MG_FD_203630 | JGI IMG/M metagenome (GOLD analysis project Ga0315310, IMG submission 203630) | Freshwater sediment microbial communities from Lake Towuti, South Sulawesi, Indonesia - TDP5 | ecosystem: Environmental > Aquatic > Freshwater > Lake > Sediment | place: Indonesia: South Sulawesi...
CCGTGGCTGACCTCGTAAACCTGCAGAATCGGATGAATTTCATACTCTAAGTTCGCTTCTAAATAGTCAATATCGATGAAATCCGGGTCGAAGCCAATCAGGACCACGTTGATCTCCATGTAGTGCGAGACAGTCGTTGCTAGGGGATTGCCAGGCTTGGTCGTAGCTGCATACACATTAGCATTTAAAAAAGGCGAGAAAGAAACTACGAGAACTGTTAAGATGGCAAAGAAATTCATAAGAGCTTTACTCATAGAGATGCCCTCTTTCGAACCTGATCTACATTCTAAATCTTGTAGAAATAAATCGTGTGACGGGTCGGCCAAGGCCGATCTTCATCCGTAACCTTTTCAACTCTGAGTGGCTTCCAACCATAAACCTCGAAGTCATGACTGATGACACGTGTTCCAGGCTTTAGCTCCCTCTCAAGTTTGGGTTTCAGTTTCTCATTACCGCTCGACGTCAAGTACAGCATGACAACGTCGGCCTCCCTTAGGTCTATGCCCATCAAATCTCCCTGAATCACCTCCACCGACTTCTCGAGCCCAGACTCGTGAACCTTTTGAAAAGCCTCCTTTGCGAGCCGGTCGCTCATCTCAACGCCCACGGCCCTTACACCGTATTTTTGAGCTGCGGATATTATGATTCTACCATCCCCGCAACCGAGGTCAAAAAGAATCTCCCCCGGCTTTAGATCAGCAAGCCACAACATCTTCTCAACAACATAAGGCGGGGAGGGAACGAAAGGAGCAAGGGACATCGTTGGCACCTCAATTCAGGTATTTCATTCAAAAACTGTTATCTACTGCTGGTTGTTACGAGCGCAACCACTATTCCAATAGCGCACAAGACGAAAATTAGGAGGTTATATGAGGAAAACGCTACCCCGAGCGCCAGCTGTAGCAAGAACAGCCAGAAGACTACACCAATAACTATTAACAAGACGATGTTTGGAAACTTCAAGTCTCGCACCCGGGTTAGAATAACTACACAAAACAGGGCTTAATAAGCCTTTCTCGCGTTCTCGGCTTGAAGTTTATTTCTTAATAGAAACCCGGAGTTGGATTTGGAGAAGTGCAAGCCAGTAGAGAGCTGGCCTAGAGATGTAGCTATTGAACGATTGTCTAGCAACAGCGCACGCTACTCAAGGAGCGCCAAGAGATCCTCTAAGATGTAGTTTATGAACTCGTCGACGGTGCTTTTGCTGAACAGGGTCACTACACAATTTCTTGTAATCCCGACCACGATTCCACGCTCCTGGACTTCAAAGACAACATACCATATCTTTCCGTGTTCAAGGTAATCGTTGTAGAGCTTGGTGTCAGCAAGACTCGACCCTGCCAAACAAAGCTTCTCTATGCCCGGGATGTCAACGTCATCAAACCATATGAGCTTAGTCGCCTGCGGAGTCGATTCGTGGAGCTTCCTAAGGGTCTCGTGAGAGATCCTTCCCTCGACTATCGCCCCAGGTTTTATGAAGAGAACCTCGCTTAGGCTGTTCGCTACGTGGTTTGTCAATAACTTCTTTACTCCACGAGCTACGGAGGGCCCCAGCACAATCAGGAAGGTTCTCCCCCCAATACGTTTGATCCAGAAAGGGGACTCCTCTGTGACAAGAACCTCATCAAATTCGCGCCTATAACAACGTTTACGAGCGAAGTCCCTGCTGAAGACCCCTTCTATTGAGCCCTCTCTCAGTTTCAGGTCCAAAATCTCCGCTACTAAGTTTACGGCTTCCTTCTCCATCCGATAGGGCTCCTCTTCACGAAAATCCTTAAGCTTCTGAACTATCAGGTTGAGATCAGTGTCCTCTTTAATCTCGAAGATCTTGGCCGGCAGAACCATTTTCAACCACAAAACGCTTGATGTTCATATCTCCCTTAATAAGATTTGTCTAGACTCCTTGGGTGGGACTTGCTAACATCCAAAATCTTATCATCAGATCCCACAGCTTTGTTTCTAGCTTGCGCTAATAGGTGGAATATGCGTTAATTAAAGATGTGATGGGGGACAATGATGGAAGATAATATCGCTATCCGAAAAGCTGAACTCAAAGATGCAGAAACCATTGCAAACTTGAATATAAAAATGGCGGAAGAAACGGAGTCTAAGAAGATTGACAAAGACGTTGCCCGTAAAGGCGTCGAGGCTGTAATGAAAGACCCTCACAAGGGCTTTTACCTCGTCGTTGAGAAAAGAAGTATCCCCGTGAGAATAGTTGGCCAACTGATGATTACCTTTGAATGGAGTGACTGGAGAAACAAATATTTCTGGTGGATACAAAGTGTTTACGTTGACAAAAAATATAGAAACAAGAAGATATTTTCCCGTCTTTACAGACAGGTCGTCGAAATGGCAAAGTATCGAAAAGATGTTTCAGGACTGAGACTTTATGTTGAAAAGTACAATGAAGCCGCAAAAAAGGCATATGAAGCTCTAGGCATTAAAAGAACTTCTTATGAGATGTATGAAGTAGAGTTCTAGTCGGACTATGGACGTGAGAGTCGTGCGCGTAGTTAGAAACAGAAATCCATTAATATTTATTAAAGTTTACCTATAAGCCCTTCAACAAGAATGGTGTCAAAATGTCTGCGCGACGAGAAAAAGAGCATGGATATAGCATGGAAGGTTTCGCGTTTGGACTAACAGATGGGATCATACTCGTTTTAGGCATCGTCATGGGTGTGGCTGAAGCAACCCAGGACGTTAGGCTAGTTATGATTTCGGGCATAGTTGGTGGAATAGCAAACGCGCTCGGTAATTCAATTGGATTCTTTATCGCTCAATCAACAGAGAGGGGAGTCCAAATTCACAATTTAGAAGAACACGGAGGGAAAGTGAGAGTTCACTCTAGTAGAGAGGTTTGGATGAGTGGAATCCTCTCCTTCGGAGCCACAATTGTAGCATTGATAATCTTGATCTCTCCTTTTATGTTCTTAAGTCTCTCCTTTGCTCTGGTCTCTACTTTTCTGCTGGGGACCGTCGTGCTATTTCTTCTGGGCCGATATGTTGGCAAGATCAGTGGAGAGTGCCAGCTTAAGACAGGCCTCAAATACGCCGCATTGGGTATGGTTGGAGCGGTTATCTCCTATTTTGTTGGAGACTTTCTAAGACATCTGACCGGAGTTTAGAATCATACCCGCCCCATGCTCACTTCTCAGACAATCACCATACTAGGGATTCTTGTGCGCGAACAACATGTCTAGGGCGAGTTGACGAGCACTAAATTTATATTGAAGGGTAAAACGGTAATAATACAAAGATTTGGTCATTTATTGGCTAAAGGTGTTGGCCCTTGAATCTGTGGAAGCTTCGTTTGTCGATATTCGGGACACTAGCACTCATATTCGGCTTATCAACGACCTTTATGGTAGCCATACTGCTTGCGACAGGCACATTCAACGTATTCACTTTACCCATCCTTGTGGTCGGGTTCAACCTTGCTCAGTGGCTGGTTGCACCTTACATAATAGATGCGGTCTACCGTGTGAAGGAGGTTTCAAAACCCGAAGAGCCAAGGTTGTATGAGACTGTTGAGAGGTTAAGCTCTAGAAGCGGCATCAGAATGCCGGGGGTTATGATCGCAGACATTCCGATCCCAAACGCGTTTGCGTATGGCTCACCGATAACTGGAAACAGAGTTGCTGTTACGAAGGGGCTCTTGAACAAGCTTGAATATGAGGAAGTTGAGGCCGTGATTGGCCACGAGTTGGGTCATCTGAGGCACCGAGACGCTCAAGTGATGATGCTGGCCTCACTCCTACCCGCAATATTCTACTTCATAGGCTATTCGTTCCTGTATACTCCACGCCAGAGGGACGAAGAAAGAGGTTCGATGTTGGCCGCCATAGGCGCTGGTAGTATCCTCCTGTACTGGGTTCTAAGCTTTCTTGTCCTCGGACTGAGCAGGCTAAGAGAGTACTATGCGGACAGACACGGCGCTGAAACCGTGGACGATGGAGCTCGCAAACTGTCTGAAGCCTTGGCGAAGATCTCCGTGTCCACTGGAAGAATGAGGCTTCAAAGGAATGCAAGTGGATTTAGCAGCTTTAAGACCTTGTTCATCTCTGATCCAGAAAAATCTGGCGATAACGCCGTCCAAATGATGAGGACTGGGATGATTGAATCGGATCAGATGCTGGTGAACGAGATTCTGTCCAGAGGAGTCACGCCGCTGGATAGATTTTTGGAATTGTTCTCAACCCACCCGAGCACTGTCGAGCGGTTAAGGGCTCTACAGGAGTTCGAATGACCTCACTATCTTTTTGAAGTCTGCCACCTCAGGTTTTGGACTTCTCGGGCGCGTTTTCTATATAGCTGATTGGCTGGGAGAGGCAGGTTTATATGTGACATTTGATATATCGCATCCAACATACCGCGGCCGATCGAGTCAAACGATCTAGTCTAGGATAGTGGGTTGAAATGTCAACAAAGATGAGAACAATCGAGTTTGCTTTCAACATGGCCAGGAGAAGCATTGGACGCAGGAAGCTACGAGCAGCCCTAACCATAATGGGGATAGTCATCGGCGTCTCCACCATCGTCTCCTTAATGACAATAGGAGAGGGCATGCGGTATCAGGTTGAAACAACACTTAGTGACATACTCGGTGCTGGAGTCACGATAAGTAGCAGTGACGCAAGCGTCACCGTACCAGAATATGTTGGAGAATACGTGTCGCAAGTTCCGGGAGTGAATAATTCAGTACCTGTATTAATGACCCTAATGGATGTGGGTGGCAGACATACGATGGTAGTAGGCATCGACCTACACCAGGCCGTAAGCTTATATAAGATAACGCTTTCCGAGGGGAAAATACCCGAAGACGAGGAGGAAAATTTTGTAGTCATTGCGCCTGGAACAGCCGATCGTCTAGGTTTGAGTATCAACGACACAATCACTCTAAGCTCGACGACGGGCGGCGTCGGAGGAACATTTAGGGTTGTTGGCATACTCCGATCCGTTGGTGGGGGTCAGATGAATGTTGGCTGTTTTATACCTCTTCGAGCCGCGCAGCGTCTACTGAACAAGGAAGGTTACGTTTCAATGTTCCTTGTCAAACTAGATGACCCTGGACAGGCGGAATACGTTGAGTCTGTTCTAAAGAAGATGTTTCCTAGGGCACGCATCGCCCGGGAAGAAACGATTTTGGAACAGATTGGGCAAATCATGGGCGTGGTTAACGGCGTCTTGTTTGGTCTAGGCTCTGTAAGCCTGGCTGTCGGTGCCATCGGGGTCATGAACACTATTACGATGTCTGTTCATGAACGAACCAGAGAGATAGGGATGATGAAGGCCGTGGGCGGTGAACGGTGGCACATCCTTCTCATCTTCCTCTCTGAAGCCGCAGCCATCGGCCTAATAGGCGGTTGCCTAGGCTGTATTTCTGGTCTTCTCATGGTCAATCTTGTTCAATGGGTCATCTCAGCTCTGGGCATAGGGATCACCATACCCATGATCGTTTCGCCTCAAGTCATTCTAACAGCTCTGGGACTAAGCTTGGCTATTGCTGTTACAGCTGGGCTTTACCCGTCTTGGAGCGCGGCCAATATCCGTCCTGTGGAGGCTCTTAGATATGAATAGACCTGTTGAACTTCACAATGTGGTGAAGATTTATGAGATAGGCGAGGGGGTCGAGGTTGAAGCACTCCGTGGAATCGACCTGACTGTTGAGAGGGGCGAGTTTCTTTCCATTATGGGGCCGTCCGGGTGTGGTAAAACCACCCTCCTAAACATGATTGGTGGACTCGACAGACCAACGAGCGGGCACGTGATCATCGATGGGACCGACATCACAGATATGGGCGAGGGTGAGCTAGCGCGATTCAGACGGGAGAAGATAGGGTTTGTGTTCCAATTCTATAATTTGGTTCCAATACTGACAGCATTAGAAAACGTTGAGTTGCCAATGATCTTCGCAGGAAGACTTCCATTCAGGGAGGTGAGAGAGAGAGCAAAGGATCTGCTTGGATTGGTTGAGCTTGGTGAGAGAATGCAGCACCGCCCAAGCCAATTGAGTGGTGGAGAACAACAGCGCGTAGCCATCGCCCGTGCCCTAGCTAATGAGCCAGCAATAGTTATAGCAGATGAACCCACAGGAAACATCGATAGAGAAACAGGCTCGAAAATCGTTAGGCTAATGCAACTATTGAACCGAACTCTCGAGCAGACAACCATCGTTGTTACACATGATCCGAATGTGGCTAATGCGTCCCAGCTTACTCTACACATATTGGACGGGCAGATCACGTCGAAGCCTCCGCGGTTGAGTAAGAAACCTTCTCAAAAAGCCTTGCTGGCTGAAAGTCGCCAATTGATGCTGGCTGAGCTTGGATGGCTGAAAAACTCTCTCATCCGCCTTGAAGAGATCAAAGATCAGTTGAAACCAGAATTGTACAAGAAGTCCAAAAGGGAGTACGTGAGGCGGTTGGATGGTTTGAAGCGAGAGATCCAAGGGCTTCGCAAAGATAGGATGAGATGAGCATGAGGACAACTAAACTCGGGCAGATTCTAACAGTCATCTTCCTCTCTCTCACGTTACTTTGCCTCTGGATAACGCCAGAAGCTGCAGACTCGGGTTTTAGTTCAACTGACCTCCGAGATCCTTCGCTTGTCTGTAGGAAGAATGAGATTATAGAGGTGGGGTACTCCCCGATGGGGGACCTGATCTCAGAAATGCTGAGGGTGAAGCTTGAGGTTCACAACAATAGTTCATCGCCAGCCTACGTCGACATCAGAGATCGAGCTGAATGCATAGACACTAGCACGTTAGCAATGCTCTACGGCGCTCCATACCCAAGGGAGCTAGAAACATTCGGAAACACGACCATAATCGCATGGAACAACGTAACTATAGCAGCTGAAGACGCCGTTGAGTATCAGTATATGGTTCAGGCCTCAGGCAGAATACCTATAGTTTTCAACGAGACCATATACGTCAACGGAAACCGGTCGACCCCAAGGAAGATAGGGAAAATATACGCTTTGGACGCGAATATATCAGACACATTGACATTTCAAGTCACGATAAGAAACGTTGAGCAGAGCCTCTTCACAGGCAGAAAATCTCTTCCACCACCGATCTTATGCACGGTAACAGCCGTGTTTTCGGACGACTACTTCTCAGACTTGACGACGAACCCAGAGGCCAACTCGACGTCTACTGTCGCTGGGAGATCTATGGTGGCGTGGATCATATTTTTGAACGATTCTGTCACGCTTAACCTTTCAGCGAAGGTTAAGGCTATCGGCCCTTGGGGTGAGGTGCCGATCGAACCCTTCACGATCCAGCTGGAGGCGATTCCAGAAAAGATGGTGAATGAAATTGAAAGGTCGATAGAAAAACTGCAGGACTCCATCGAAACGTTAGACGACTATGTAGATATGCTAGAAGTACTCAGCAGGTTCATCGCCCGCGCTCGAGAGATTGTTGGGGACCTCAAGAGTCAGATAAATGAGTTGACGAGTGAGAAGGCGGACCTCGAAGACCAACTATTAGTCATTAAGAACCAGAAGAAGCCTTACAGCCTTGAGGTGTATAACGCAACGATTCAACATAAGCTCGCGCGCTACGAGGTCGACTTCTCCTTCGAGAAGCTCTGGCCAACTCGTACGCGGCCGGCCACTAGGTGGTCGGTCAGAAGCATCGAGGTCACTAACACGGGAAACAGCACAGAGGTCATTCAAGGACTGGCACTCCAATTGAGAGACAACCAATCGGTGCTCAAGCCAAAAAATGTTTTGGTGTTCATTAGTGGAGAATGGCAAGAGTTTGACATAGACCTAGCACAACTGGGTCTGACCTACGACTCAACAAAGGGCACCCTGTATCTTTGGCCTAGGATTGTGGTGAACGCTTCAGACAGCTCAAACGTCCTCGTCGACTGGGCTGGCAGACCGATCCAACTGATCGTTGAAAGCGAGAATAAGCCAGAAGTCTACTACGTCATCGACTCCGAGGAGCGATGCTGTAATCTTCAAGTGGATCCTGTGGAAAGCCAAATCACTTGTTCAGTCACTCAACCTCATGTGCTAGCTCAGAACCTAACCTTCCCGGAGTACACGCCTCCACCGCCACCGCAAGAAGAGGGGTGGATTCAGATTCTTGAAAGCCACTCATGGTTGATCGGAATTCCAGCGTTAGGCTTGGCTTCACTAGCCATCATTCTTATTTCAACAAGGAGAAGACGCAAAATAAAGCCTGTGGAGAAAGGGTTGATAGCTAAGGAAGAGATCGAAACGGAAAGTCTTCTCAAGGAAATTGAGGATCTGAGGAAGACGCTGGAGAACAAGGAATAATCCGAAATGTTTTTCTGATATTGGTTCCACTATTATGATTGTCGGCTGGTTGTCGTATGGCTAGGAAGCACCATAGTAAGAAAACCGAGAAGAAGAAGATGCGTAGGCGCAAGAGGGAAAGAAAGAAGCGTAAAGCAAGATACAAGTAGCTCGTTGAAGCCCCTTGTCTGCTCACATCTGAGGTTGAGTAAAACTGTGGCAGTCGCGTGCACGAAGGGTCAAAAAAACCATTATTTAAGGTTGCAGAAACATTTTTGAATCATTGATTCTCAGATTCTTCCTCTACTTCTTCAACTGGGGCGGCTTCCTCTTCGACCGCTTCTTCCTCACCGGCTATTTTGGCCGTGGCGAAATTTGGTCTGACGCCTGTTATTCTGACCTTTAGATGCTGACCAACCTTTGTGCCTGGCACAAATATGATGAACCCCTGAATTTTGGCTATCCCGTCTCCTCTGCTTCCGACCGCTTCGATTGTAACATCGTGTTCTTCGCCTTCTCTCACCGGTTTGGGTGGTCCATACGATCTCCTGAAGGGTCTGCGATTCCCGCCACCTCTCGGCGACCTTCTAGACAAACTTCTCCCTCCTAATGGTTAAGGTGTAGAATTGGTTGTTAAATCTCACATTTAAAGGTTATTAACGGCGTTGCCGGAGCCTTCTCAATTCGCGCGCGTCTACATAAGGAAAACGAGAGGCTATCTTCTTGGTTCGACGATGCTTTTTAGCTCTTTGATGCTTTTGCTAACCGATATTATGTCGCCGACGGCTTTGATGGACTCGACTGGGAGTAATACTTCCAAAGAACCAAGCAGAGGTTTTTTGTATCCGAGTTCTTTCGTCGCTTCTTCAGTCAACTTGACCTTTATGTGAGTTATTAGCCATTGCGATAGGTCTATCTGGGCTCCGGTCGACTTCCCTATCACACGTGCGTCTTCTCCGACCACATCTTTCCCAAAGAGCACGTTTATGCTTACCATTATTGTATCACTCATCAATACATTCCATGATCGCTTCAAGAATATAGCAGTTTATCTGTGCTCTGGGCTTAAAGTTTATTTTTCCTATGAGGTCTGCGCGTGGGATATCCAAATCGATCCGCGCGCAGCACGTCCTTTTAGTAGTTCACTCTCAACCTTAATTAGATGGCGCTAAACGTTCTTATTGAAGTTGAAAAACGTCGGGGGGAGTGGGGTTGAGAGGACAAATCATCCGTGAGGGCGATGACGTTTACCTTTTCTTGGATCGCAAGAGAACATACCTGATAAAGATGAGGACGGGCCAAAAGTTTCACACCCACAAAGGCTTCGTTGTCCTGGATAATCTAATCGGCAAACGATTTGGGGAAAGCATCGAGAGCAGTTTAGGCACGCGTTTTTTCATGTTTAAGCCAACCATTTGGGAATACGTTAGGAAGATGGCCCACGCGACTCAAATCATCTACCCAAAGGACGCTGGCCTAATCGTTCTCTACTCCGGTGTTGGACCGGGATGCAGGATCGTCGAGGCCGGCACAGGCAGCGGGGCGTTGACGAGCGTGCTTGCCCACTTTGCTAGTCCAGATGGACGCGTATACAGTTACGAGATCAGGCCAGAGTTTTTGGAAACGGCAAGAAAAAACATTGAAAGGGCCGGCGTTCTGAGCAACGTGGAGTTGAAGAATAAGGATGTAACAACAGGGATAGAGGAAGTAGATGTTGACTCTGTAGTATTAGATCTGGCGACGCCGTGGCTCGTAGTTCCCCATGCCTATGAGGCTTTAAAAAGCGGCGGCACATTTATTTCCTTCAGCCCAACCATTGAACAAGTCGTCAAAACGGTGGAGGCTTTGGAGACTTGCGGTTTTATGGACATCGAAACTGTGGAGTGCTTTGTGCGGAGGATCAAGGTCAAGAGGGGTGAGACTAGACCAGAAACGTTGATGACCGGACACACCGGATACATAACCCACGCAAGAAAGGCATCACAAAAAGCGCCAAAGGATACTTAGGAGCATGTGCACACTACATGCTCTTAACCTTTGAAAGCTGCTCTCTTATAACCTTGTTTGCTAGCCGCGGATCCGCCCTCCCCTTTGTTAGGTCCATCAACTGGCCAACAAGGTAGTTGACCGCTTTTTCGTCTGAGAGAGCGTCCTGAACAGCCTTTCTGTTCTCCCTGAAAACTCTCTCAGTCAACTTTTCAAGCTCTACCTCAGAAGAAATCAGGAAGAACCTCTCTTCTCTGACAATTTCAGCCGGAGCCTTTCCTGTCTTAATCATCTTGGGTAAGACGCTCTTGGCAATCTTCCCGCTTATCACGCCCTCGTCTACTAGTCTAATCATATCTGTGAGAAGCCTCGGCGTTGTCTTTGACTCACCTATTTCCATGCTCTCTTCGTACAAACGCCTTAGGAGGTCGCCCATCATCCAGTTACTGATCTTCTTTGGATTGTTGTAGAGTTCCACGCAACTCTCGAAGAAGTCCGCCATATCCTTGCTGCTGGTGAGGACACCAGCGTCGTAGGGTGGCAATTCGTACTGCTTTATGAACCTGTCTCTCCTTGCGTCTGGGAGCTCAGGCATTCTTCCTCTTAATCTCTGAACGTAATCTTCCGAGATCTCAATGGGTGTTAGGTCTGGTTCGGGAAAGTATCTGTAGTCTTTTTCCTCTTCTTTTTCACGAAGGGATATTGTCACCCTTCGATTCTCGTCCCAGTGTCTTGTTTCCGTCTCTACTTTCAGTCCCTTTGAAAACATGGATTTCTGGCGCATAATCTCGAAGTTCAAGGCCCTCTCAACCTCCTTGTACGAAGATATGTTCTTGATCTCTACCCTTTTACCTCCCTCCAGCGAGATGTTTGCGTCACACCTCATGGCCCCGCTCAATTTCCCATCGCACACGCCCAGATGCTCCAGAATCGACCTCAGCTTTGTGAGAAACGCCCGTGCCTCACTCGGAGACCCCAGGTCTGGCTCTGTCACCACTTCAAGGAGGGCTATTCCAGCACGATTGTAGTCCACAAGCGTATAGGGTGACTTGTCGATCGTTCCCAAATGCACGAGCTTTGCGGGGTCCTCCTCCAAGTGAAGCCTCCTAATCCTTATCTTCTTCTCCTTACGTTCTACCTGCATCCTAACCTCTCCGCCCAAGGCCATCGGCGTTCCACCAGCCTTATCGTACTGTGAGATCTGGAAGTTTTTTGACATATCTGGGTAGTAGTAGTTCTTTCTGAAGAAAGTCGTCTCCCTAGGTATTTTTGACCCCAGGGCCAAGGCAACCACAATTGCGTCTTCAACCGCTATCTCATTCAACACGGGAAGTGAACCGGGTAATCCAAGACAGACTGGGCAGACACAAGTGTTGGGAGGTAGACCTCTGTATTCGGAGGAACACCCGCAAAAAAGTTTGGTCTTCAGGTTCGTGAGCTGGCAGTGGACGGCTCGGCTGCGCGCATCACTTACGCGCGGCTTTCGAGTCCAATTCTCACGCCCAATTCCTTTTCAGCTTCTATCTCTGTTATAACCATTTTTATATGTCTACCTTTCTTTTATCGAGAGCCCACTCAGTTCTTCCACAGCACGTTCACAACCACCGGGCTTTCCCACAAGTTTGCTCGCTTCGCCTCTGGTCTAAGAGTGAATTGGAACCGTCTTTTTAAGCTTTCCACGCTTGCTTCACCCTATTAAGAAGGAAGAAGCGGGCAAGAGACAGCCAGTTGAATCTTTTGTACTCTTTACTCTCCCATAACCTGAACGATTATCCTACGTGTCCTCGGCCCATCCAGTTCGATGAGCAGGATCGACTGCCAGGTGCCTAGTGTCATTTCCCCTCCTCTTACTGGTATGGTGACGTCGGGCTTCAGCATGCAGTTAATTATGTGGGCGTGCGCATTCTGCTCCTTGGACCAACCTGCGTATTTTGCGTTGTGCCTGTAGTCCCCCTGAACCGGAACCAGACGACTGAGGGTGGCGATTATGTCTTCCCAGAGCTCTAAATCATGTTCGTTGATGGCGACTGTTGCCGTCGCGTGTGGCAAGTAGACTGTTACAATGCCATTTTCTAAACCGCTTTGCTTCACGACATCGCTGACCTTGCTAGTTAAGTCCACCACCTCGAGTCTTCTCGTTGCTGAAACTTGGAAACTTCTATTATAGATCGTCATATTCCTTTACCTCTAATTTTTCTAAAGAAAATATTCAGATAATTAAACAGTTGACTGTTAAAATCATTACATTTTTCGTCGTACGCACGGTAAGCTAGTTGGCCAGATATTTAACCAACAGTTGGTGCCTAATTGAAAACGCGAGAAAAGCAATCATACCTTGTATATGAATTTTTAACAGATCGGTGGAGCAATTGCTATTTTATCTTCAGGCTTTACAACCGTATCGCGAAGGTCTTCAACACTGATGCCATGACCATTAACGAAGACCATAGGCGTCTTGGCGTGAAAGCTACCAGCCTCAGGAGCGGTTAATGGTTTGTATATCTCGTTGGTGAATTCTTGCCCACACTTCTTCGCCAATGCATCAATCAAATCTAGGACGCTTGTCCCTTCTTCGACACTCACCTCTGCAATTGGGCCTCCCACTATATTCACGTAGTTCCCCATCACCTCGACAGTCAAATTCAATGCACTCACCAAAGAAAAGGTTGGTACACCGATCTATTTAAGACTAGAGAGAGCTTTCGCGCTATTTCCCTTCGACGTAATTCTTAATTATGTTTAATACGGCTTCTCCCTTCTCATCCATAGCTTCCATGGTTTGAGCAATGCAATGGGGAGTCGTGCAAACGTTGGGGTGCCTGATCAATTCTTCAGAAACCGCATTTCCAAAAGGCGTTCGATGTTCATAAACGTCCAATCCCGCACCGCTGAGCTTCCCTTCGTTTAAAGCCTCGAGCAATGCTTTCTCGTCCACAATCCCTCCCCTAGCCGTATTTATCAAGAATGCACCATCCTTCATTCTGTTTATCTCATCTTTCCCTATCATATGTCTAGTTTCTGGTGTGAGAGGGACATGGATGGTAACTACATCCGAATTCAAAAGCAATTCCTCTAGGGAGGCGATCTTGACTACGTATTCCTTCGCTCTTCTTAATCTTTCCTCGTCCCAGTATTTCTCGTAGACAAAGACTTCCTTCATCTCCTTCGACAAATCCTTGGCTACCTCGCTCCCTATGTGCCCAAAGCCTATTATACCAAGATTAAGGTTCCTGATTTGTCGACCTACGAACTTGCTTTTCTCCCACCGCCCACTTTTCATCGACCCATTAGCCTTCACAAGGTTCGTGTAATGCACGTAAATGAAGGCTTTAACACCTTGCTTTACGTCGTAGATTTGAGTGATAATATTGCGAAACTCTATTCCCTTTTCTCGTAAATGCTCAACATCCACATGGTCTACACCGCGCGTTGCGGTTACAACGAGTTGAAGGCTTTCCATCTTATCAATCAGTTTTCTGTCGACCATTATGTTGCTTCTAACTATGAGTATGTTCTCTTCGCTCAACTGTGAATCATCAAAAAAGTTTTTGAACCTCGTAACCTGTCCATACTTAGAGAGTTCTTCATAGAACTCTTCACTAAATTCCTCGACCACCAAGATCTTGCATTTTCCCATCGAACCACCCCCCAATCCTCTTGTCTCTTCTAACAGTACATGCCGGATCAAAAAAGAACACGATTGTAGTACCTAATATACGGATACTTTGGCTACGCCTCTTATCCTCAGAAAGTCGTTTATGAGTTCGCCTGGAATCTTATCTTCGGTTATGAGAGTAAGTTTTGGCTCAGGGGAGAGTTCGGGATCGTCTACAATGGCCTGACGTATGCTTATGTTTCGATCCGCTACGAGCGAGGCAGACTTCGCTAAGATGCCTGGGATCTTAGCGTCTACTGGCGTAATTTCAACCACTCCTAGACCCAGGTACCTCGCAACTTCCTTGAGGGAGTGGCCAGCCGACCGTATGTTCCTGAACAGTATCTTCAGTTCCTCGGTTTCTTCGATAGACCTAACAGTCTCGTTCACCGTTCTCCTGTCAACTCCTGCGACTCGTCCTATTCTAACTTCGGGAATCTCTATTACGTCGTTGCAGTATATTCTCCCATCCCTCACGTTCAAACCATTCTCCACCAAGACCTTGGCAACTGAGAGGCGTTCAGGATGCCCTTTGAGACACTCCACCACCTTATTCCACATAGAGCCCCCTCGAGTACAATTATGTACCCAGCCCATAAAAATAGTGGTGTGTGATCCGTGTTTTTCACTTGAAGTTGATCTCTTCCTTCAACCAAGGATACATCTTCACGAGCTTCCGCATAGCCTCATCCACCTTCTCCTTTGGATACTCGTAAGGAAGAAGTCTGCCATTCAGGTAGTCGTCGTAGCCTTGCATATCGAAGTGGCCATGACCACAAAGCAGGAACAGCAGAGTTTTCTCCTCGCCAGTTTCCTTACATCTGAGAGCCTCATTGACTACAGCCTTAATTGCATGATTGGGTTCAGGAGCCGGCAGTATGCCCTCGGTCTTGGTGAATAGTTGCCCAGCCTCGAAAACGTCCACTTGATTGTAGGCTCTACTCTTTACGATTCCCTTCTCTTTCAGCATGCAGAGGGTCGGTGCCATTCCGTGATAGCGCAAGCCACCAGCATGGATGGGAGGCGGTATAAATGTATGACCTATCGTATGCATCTTAACCAGAAACTGCAATACATGAGCCGTATCTGGATGATCGTATGTATAATACCCTCTTGTTACCTTTGGGCACGCAGTGGATTCAACTGCCAAGAACTCGACATCTTTCGGAGACTTATCAGAGACCTTATCATAGTAGAAAGGCCAATAGAGTCCTGAGAAGCTGCTACCTCCACCAATACACCCCACTACTAGATCTGGATACTCATCCACCAATTCTAACTGCTCCTTAGTTTCTATGCCTATCACTGTTTGATGTGTAAGAACGTGAGTCAAGACGCTCCCTATAGCATATTTTGCTTCTTCATGTGTGACCGCATCCTCCACGGCTTCGCTTATTGCTATTCCAAGGCTCCCCGTGCTTTCCGGATCTTCTCTCAAGATTCTTCTTCCGCTCCCTGTATTGCGGCTCGGACTTGAAAAGACCTCAGCTCCCCAAGTCTCCATCATGATTCTTCTGTAAGGCTTTTGGTTGAAGCTGGCCCTCACCATATAAATTGTCGATTTCATGCCGAACAGCATACAAGCAAATGCCAACGCAGAACCCCATTGACCTGCGCCGGTCTCCGTTGTCAGCCGCTCCCTACCCTCTTTCATGTTGTAATAAGCTTGAGGAACAGAGGTATTCGGTTTATGGCTTCCTGGGGGACTTACTCCTTCGTACTTGTAGTAGATTTTTGCAGGGGTCTTGAGAGCCTTCTCGAGATTCACCGCCCTGTAAAGTGGTGTGGGTCTCCACAACCGATATACCTCACGCACTTCTTCAGGTATGTCTACCCATCGTTGCTGGCCAGCTTCTTGTTTCAGGAGTTCCATTCCAAAAACGGGAACCAACACATCGGGCTTTGCAGGTTCTCTTGTCACCGGATCTATTGGAGGTGGCAACGGCTCCGGAAGATCCGGTACGATGCAGTACCATTTCTTAGGGATCGCTTCTTCGTCTAACACGACCTTATGTGATGGCATTGACATCATTCTCCTAGACTTATAAGTCCATAACTGTCTATGTATGTGATATTTAAGACTTACGCGTACAGAAAAGTGCATCTGCTTTCTGCGCGGTGTGCTATTGGCAAAAAATGTCAGAGTTCTCGGTTTTCTTCTGTGCCATACCACCAGAAAACAAGGATCGTAACGGCTAAGTTCGCATTCATTTATTCTCCACATATCTTTCCTTGAGGTCCGCCGAAGGAAAGAAATTATAGGACATGCTGAAACTGTCGAACCATCCAACGCACCATTTATAAGTTCTATAGCCAATCCAGACATTAATCCACTAAAAGCCCATGAGAGCAACACATACTGACAAAAAAATGGTTAAAGATAACCAAAAATCAGGCATGGAGAGGTTGAAGTGAAGACCATCGGCTTTATTGTGAATCCGATTGCAGGAATGGGGGGCGCCGTCGGCTTAAAGGGCACCAATGGGAGAGACGTTTTAGAAAAGGCCATGGTCCTAGGAGCGGTACCTGTAGCCCCAGCCAGAGCAGAGAAATTCCTTTCGGAGTTGGTGCCTATGAAAGGAAGGGTTCAGCTTCTTGCCGGAGCAGGAAAGATGGGTGAGGACGAGGCACGAAGCCAAGGCTTTTCCTTCACCGTCATAGGTGAGAGAAAGGAAGAAACCAGCGCGGAAGACACCAGGGAAGTGACTAAAAGAGCTAAGAAAGCAGGTGTAGACCTTATAGTCTTCTGTGGCGGAGACGGGACTGCTCGCGATGTTTTAGATGTGGTTGATGTGGAGCTTCCCGTGTTGGGTGTTCCAACAGGGGTTAAGATGCAGAGCGGTGTCTTCGCGGTCAATCCTCATGCCGCTGCCAGAATAGCCATCAAGTTCTTATTAGAGGGGTTGCCCCTGAGAGAAGTGGAAGTAATGGACGTAGATGAGGAGGCTTTTAGGAGCGGGAGGCTATCCACGAATCTTTATGGTTATTTGTTGACGCCCTATGAGCCGTGGTTGATTCAAGCTTCGAAGATGGCGAGCCCCTCTACGGAGAGCGAATTTCGTAACCAAGCAGCAATCGCAATTTACATCATCGAAGAAATGGAGCCCAACGTAATCTATATCATCGGTCCAGGAACAATCACACGTACGATCGCAGATCTCTTGGATCAGAAGAAGACCCTTCTAGGAGTAGACATCTTCTACAACAAGAGAATTGTGGGTCAGGACGTGAATGAGAAGCAGATCTTAGAAAAAATTGAGGGGAAGGCCGCTAAAATCATCGTCACCCCGATAGGAGGACAGGGCTTTATATTCGGAAGGGGAAACCAGCAGATAAGCCCATCTGTGATTCGAAAGGTTAGACTGTATAACATAGTTGTGATAGCGACAAAGCAAAAGCTAAAGGGGATAAAGTGTCTGAGAGTTGATACTGGTGATTCTACACTGGACGATGAGCTTCGTGGCAACATCAAAGTCGTGGTCGATTACGGAGAGGAACGCGTAACTAAAATCGTGACCCCCTGACGTTCAAGATTGAAATATCCTGTCGATCGATACGAAATAGATAGTATGAGACTATGAGATAGATTTTTAGGCGTAAATTGAAAAGTCTGTTTTAAGTGAACGCGATGGCCACTTATGCTAGAACATACGAATCTCCTTCCAGTATTGCTTCTTCTTATTCTGGCTATGCATCTTCTGAGTAGGATTACCCTCAATCCCAATTAGGTGATTGTTGACATGTTGATAATTTTCGACATTGAAGCTGTGCTCGTGGACGGCGAGTTTCTTCCGGAGCTAGCTAAGAGTGTTGGAAAAGAAAAAGAAGTCATGGAGATCACTCTGAAAGGGATTCGCGGCGAGATAAAGTGGGAGGAGGGTCTGAAAGAGAGGATAGGAATCCTGAGAGGAATAAGATATGAGGATGCTTTGGAAGTTGCTCGTGGCATGCAGTTGATGAAGAACGCTGAGGAAGCGGTCGGAAATCTGAAGGACCTAGGTTTTGTCTTGATTGGAGTAACGGGCGGTTTCAGTATCCTCGCGAACAGAGTTAAGAGACAATTAAAACTCGACTATGTTTTCTCGAATGAGATGATCTTTGATGATGGCAAGTTGACCGGGATAAAGCTGAATGTGAATTCCAATAAAGCTATTGCATTGGAAGAGCTTATCAAAAAGCTTGGGATAGGGAAGGAGGAGACAATCGCGGTTGTAGATGGAGCCAATGACCTGAAGCTGTTCAATCTGGCAAAATTGAAGATTGCGTTCAACGCTCAGGAGATAGTTAAGAGTCGAGCGGATGTCGTTGTCGACGAGAAAGACTTGATGAAACTGATCCCTTACGTTAGTGAATTCTGCGAGAATTCAATCTCTTAGATGTTGACGCACACACTACGCCATTCTGTTATTGAAATATTAAAGAGGATTCTTCTATCTTAATCCTTAATCTTTCTTTGTAGGTATTTGATCGCTTCGTCCAAACTTTGAAAACCATATCCGATCTTCTCGAAGCCCTTTGTAAAGCTTATGACTTCTTCCTTTATCCGAGAAGCTTTCTCAGTTCCTTTCACGACCTTCAGCATCAAATCGCATAGGTACTTGATGTCTTCTTCTTCGTAACCTCTTCTGGTAACGTCTTGGAAACCTATCCTTATTCCAGAGGGGTCATCCTTATTCTTCTCGCTGTCGAAGGGCAGTATATTCTTGTTTACAATGATATTGGCTTCCTCAAGCTTCTTTGCAACAGTCTTTCCGCCTCCGAAAGGTCGGACATCCACTGCTATCTGATGCGACTTTGTAAATCCGTGCTTCTCCCCCAAGACGTTCAGCCCATTCTCAAAGAGGTATTGGCCAGCAACCTGTGCATTTTTGATCGTCTGTTTAGCCAGCTCTTCTCCGAACAACTTTATTTCCAATGCTGTGAGTCCGAGTGCAGGAAACCTGCCAGGATGCGTATTTGATGTTGAGAGGGGGAAGATGGCGTGTTGAATCTCCTTGGCCGCAGCCTCCCTCCTCTCATCCATCTTACCTTTGCTCCCTAGGTCTGCAAAGACAAGGCCGCCTTGGGGTCCTGGAAAAGTTTTATGCGTGGATGCTGTCACGAAGTCCGCGCCCTCGCGGATTGGATCTTGGAATTGGCCAGAGGCGATCAGACCAAGTACATGAGCTGCATCGTAAACGACGTATGCTCCAACTTCTCTGGCAACTTCCGCCAGTTCCCGCACAGGATGTGGAAACTGGAAGAGGCTACCACCAAGGGTCACTATGCCAGGTCTTGAGGCCCTAATTATCTTCGCGGATTCGTCAGCATCTATATTTAGCTCATCTAAATCGAAAGGTAGATTGATGATCTCCAGCTTTGCCAACTGGCCAGCGAGACCCGTGTAGTCGTGTGAGATGTGGGCACCAGAGCTAAGAGGTAAAGCGGCCATCTTATCATTCTTGGTTGTAGCGGATAGGCCAAGAAAGGTAACTTGGTTCGCCTGAGTGCCAGAGAGGGGCCTAATGTCGACCCAATTACAATCTAAAGCTTCCTTCGTCAAGTCTGCGGTGCAATTCTCGATCTCAATAACATAGCGAAGCCCCTGATAATGCCTCACCTTGACATGTCCGTCTAGATCGTTCTCACCTTCACAGTATCTGCACTCCAAGTCCTGCGCTAAAGATAGTATTTCACTGACGGCGGGGGATTTTAGCCCCTCACTGGCTATGAGGTTTACACATTCCTTCCCTCTATACCTTTCATGACATTTACAGGCATTTATTAATTCAAAGGCTACTTTAAGATACCCCACCAATTCCAAACATGACTCACTCCTAAATGTACTTCTTCGCTTTCAGGTACTCCGCGTTAAGGACGCCGCAGCCAGCAGCCCCTCTTATGGTATTGTGGCCCAGAGCAACAAATTTGATGCCCCCAACGACGGGATCCTTCCTAACTCTGCCCACCACAACACTCATGCCACCGCCTTCCATTCTATCCAGTCTCGTCTGAGGTCTATCTTCCTCATGTCTAACCACAACTGGCTTAGCTGGCGCCGTTGGAAGTTTGAGTCTCTGCGGCTCTCCTACAAAGCCTTCCATGGCGACCACGACAGAGTCAGGCTCTGTGTCGCGCTTTAACTCCACGAAGACTGCTTCCATATGGCCGTCTAACGTTGGAACTCTATGGCAACTGGCTGAAATCTTGAAATCAGCAGGCTCTGTTGGAGAACCCAAGACCTTCAAGGTTTCGGTTTGCAGCTTTTCCTCTTCTTTCCCTATGAATGGGATGACATTGTCTACAATGTCGAGGGAAGCGACGCCCGGATACCCGGCACCTGAGATCGCTTGCATCGTGGAAACCACAACTCTCTTGATCCCGAATTCATCGTAAATTGGTTTTAGAGGGAGTGTCAAGATTGATGTGCTACAGTTTGGGCTCGTAACGATGGCCCCATCCCATTTTCTACTTTTGCGTTGCTCCTCGATGAGGCTGACATGATCGCAGTTTACTTCAGGATTCAGAAGAGGCACGTTTGGTTCCATCCTGTGGGCTGAAGCGTTACTCACCACAACGTATCCAGCTTTGGCAAATTCTTCCTCTGTTTTGCCAGCTACTTCGGCAGGCAAGGCCGAAAATACAACGTCCACATCTCCAACAGCCTTCGGCTCTATGGGCACAATATCTAGATCAGCGACATCTTCTGGAATCGGCGTCGGCTGTCTCCATCTTGATGTCTCAGAGTATGTTCGTCCCGCGCTCCTTTCAGAGGCGGCCACAACCGATACCTTGAACCATGGATGGCCGTTCAACAACCGAATGAGGATCTGTCCAACGTTGCCTGTTGCACCCAAAACGGTTGCTTTCAACATTTTTCATCGCCTCGCAAAACATCCTTAATCAGTTTAGAGCCTAATCTTTTTCGTTCCCATCGAAATGCAAAACTAAATCTTATCTAATTCAAACTCTTCATGAATTGCCCGAACAGCTTCTTCTCCGTCACTTTCCTTAACTACGAATGAAATGTTTAGTTCAGAGGAGCCTTGCGCGATCATACGTATGTTTATTCCTCTTTGCGCGATGGCTGAGAATATTCTGGAAGCCACCCCCGGAGTGCCCTTCATACCGGCGCCCACAGCAGCAACCACACAAACATCATCCTCCGCCGTTACTTCGCGTATCAAACCTCGACCCAACAAAGCAATTTCCAAAGAGTTGACAGCCCTCTCTAACGAGCTTCTCCGAATGATGAATGATATATTTGCTTCTGAGACGCTCTGCGAAATCATCAAAATGTTAATGTTTTCTCTTCCAAGCACATCAAAAACCCTTGCAGCCGTTCCCGGAGCACCAACCATACCAGCTCCGCTGACATTGACCAGCACCACATTCTTTACTAAAGTTATCGCTTTCACTATGTCTCCACGTTTGATCTTTTGTTCTTCAACTATAAGTGTTCCGAGATTATCTGGGTTGAAGGCGTTCCTTATCCTGACGGATATATTCTCTTCCATTGCTGGTTCCAGCGCCCTTGGATGCATAGCCCTTGCCCCGAAAATGGCCATCTCAATCGCCTCCTGAAAGGAGAGTTCAGGCATCACTCTTGCAGAGGAAACAATCTTCGGATCAGACGTCATCAATCCATCCACATCAGTCCATATCCAAACCTCATCGACACCCAACGCTGCCCCTATGATGGTGGCTGTGTAGTCTGAGCCACCTCTTCCAAGCGTTGTAGTCACGCCGTCTTGTGTTGCAGCGATATAGCCCGTCACCACTGGGACAACTCCCTTTTCCAACAATGGCTCAATTTTCTCCTTAACTTGATGCTTGGTCACATCCATCAGAGGATTGGCTTCCCCAAAGTTGGAGTCTGTCACTATTCCCACATCGCTTCCGGTATAGTACTGGGCATTCAGTCCAAAGTCTCGTAGAGCCTCACAAACAATAGATGCCGACAACCTTTCTCCAAAGGAAAGAACATAATCTCTCGATTTTGGAGTTAGCTCACCAACATAAATGATTCCCGTCAAAACTTTCTCGAGTTCGTCAACTGTTGTTTGGAGCGTCTGTTCTATTTCTTCCCGTATGGGCTTGTTTTCAACAGCTTTCCCAGCGACTGTCAAATGTTCCTCGATGATCTCTTGTTTGAACTCATAAATGTACTTCCGGTTTCCCTTTTTCGCCTGTTCCGATGCTTCAACCAGTCTATCTGTAACTCCCTCTAAGGCTGAGATTACGGCAACGACCCTGTAACCTTGACCAACATATCGACTAATCAGATCGGCGACGTGACGAATTTTTTCGCCACCCGCCACCGAAGTACCTCCAAACTTCATAACTACTTTCAAGTCATCAGTCCTCCAGGCTTCACGATACCAGTCTGGTTGATGAGGTCTCTTATGTCTAATAGATCCCTCAATACGGCGCTGGCAGTCTCCATCCCGCCGGCTCCCCGCCCTATGACGGTTTCTTCACCGGCGAACTCTGAAACGAATGTGACGGCATTGAGGACCCCATCGACAGACAGGGGATCATCCCTAGATGTCTTGGTGGGCATTACTTTTAAGCCGCCATCGATGGATCCTATGAGTTTAATCGTGCAGCCTTTCTTGGCAACCTCCTCTAAGGCTTGAGGGGTAACGTTGCGTATGCCTTTAACACTCACATGCTTCAAGGTGACATTTCTGTTCATTATCCAGTTTGCCATGATGACCAACTTGCAGGCAGTGTCTATCCCATCTATGTCCAATGAGGGGTCAGCCTCAGCGAACCCAAGTTTCTGAGCATTTCTTAAGGCTTGCTCAAGCGTAACGTGTTTCTCGTCCATTTCTGTTAGAATGTAATTTGTTGTTCCGTTCAGTATCCCTCGAATGGAGATAATTCTGTCTCCCAGCAGACATTTTTTGGCGAAGTCCAAAACTGGAGTTCCTGCTCCGACGGCACCACTGAATTTTAAATAGACTCTGTTATACTCGGCCAACTCGGCTAAGACCGGCAGAGCCAAGGCAAGTGGTCCCTTGTTTGTGGTGACGACGTGTTTTCTAGTTCTAAACGCTTTTTTAATGTGGGATAATCCAGGTTCTCCGTTCTTGATGTTGGTGGGTGTTGCTTCAACCATCACCTCAGCTTCAACAGATTCTATAACATCCAACGCCTGCATATTTGGATGCCCGCATTCACGATCAGACGCCACCGTGCCCTTTTCAACTTTCAGAGATAACATCTCCTTGAGGTTTAATCCCTTGGGGTTTACGGCAGCTCCACCTTTATCTACAATAGCCACAACCTTCGGGTGAAAACCATAATCTCTAATGAGTTCAGCTTGTCTGCGCAGAAGTATTCGTGCAAAACTTTGACCAACAACTCCATAGCCTATCAGAATTATTCTCATCATAGTCACCTGGAAACCACAGTTGCTGGAATAGGCCGAGCCAGTCCTACGAGCTTCTCGATTGATTCTATTTCTGCATCAACCTCAAGGGGGCTTTCGCTTGTTTTCATTATGATGTCAGGGTCCTTCAGTCCATGACCGGTGGCCACACAGACTATAACCTCATCTTTATCGATCTTTCCTGATTCAAATAGTTTCTTCAGGCCAGCGATGGAAGAAGCGCTTGCCGGTTCCACGAATAAACCCTCTGATCTGGCAAGAATCTTCTGTGCTTCCAGAATCTCTCTGTCAGTCACGGTTTCCGCTGTCCCCTTGGACTCCCCTATTGCTCTTATGGCTTTTTTCCAGTTAACCGGGGATCCAATTCTAATGGCGGTTGCAACAGTTTCAGGTTGATCTACGGGCACTATATCGTTGTTTCCATTTTTGATTGCTTGTGCTATCGGTGCTGCGCCTTCTGCTTGAATTCCAGTCATTTTTGGAAGCCTGTTTATTAAGCCGAGTTTATGAAACTCGGTGAACCCTTTCCACGCGGCGCTTATGTTCCCAGCATTTCCCATGGGCAGTATCACTCTGTCTGGCGCTTCTCCGTTCATTTGATCGCAAATCTCGTAGGCTAGGGATTTTTGGCCCTCTAATCTGAATGGATTGATTGAGTTGAGGAGGTAGACTTCCCTATGCTTTTCTGACAATTCCAGCACCATTTTCAAAGCTTGATCAAAATTTCCTCGAATCTGAACAGCATTCGCTCCGTAAACTATGGCTTGCGCCAGTTTTCCATAGGCTATTTTGCCCGACGGTATGAGCACGATGCACCAGAGCCCTGCTTTTGCGGCGTAAGCTGCTAGAGAGGCGGATGTGTTGCCGGTGGAGGCACAGATGACGGTTTTCATGTCAAGTTCCAAGGCCTTGGTTATTCCAACGGTCATGCCCCTGTCCTTGAAGGATCCTGTCGGATTTTCACCTTCGTTTTTGACGTAGAGTTGCTTTAGACCCAGAAGGCCCGCTAGACGCTGGCATGAGTGTAGTCCGGTTCCACCCTCATTCAATGAAATTATTTTTGAGGAAGACCTGATTGGCATGAAGTCTTTGTATCGCCATACAGATAGTGGTAGACTTTTCCAGTCGCTTTTTTTGATTCTTTCCTCTATTACATCGTAATCGTATTTGACTTCAAGTATGTCACCGCATCGTTCGCATGAATAGATGATTTCGTCTGCGCCGTATTTTTCTCCACAGGATATACAGGCTTGGTGTATCATTACTTCACCTCCAAAAGAGAGACTCCTTTTCCAGGTTTTGTGCAAAAGGTTTCAGCACCTACCTTAACGGATTTAAAACCTTCTCTCATGGCTTCGGCAACATTAGAGACATCAGCCTTGTTCCTATCTACTATAGCCAGCATCGCCGGACCCGCTCCGCTGATAGCTACACCACACGCACCGGATTTCAGTGCATTTTCTTTGACCTTCTGATAGCCGGGAATTAGGAAGACTCTTGCAGGCTCAACAACTGCGTCTGACATGGATCTTCCTATGAGGTCTACATCACCCGTGGCGAAGCCAGCTGCGATCGATGCGGCGTGTCCTACATTATGCACAAGTTTCTCCATTGAAACGGCTTTGGGTAATACTGAACGAGCTTTCTCAGTTTTCCCAGACAGAATAGGTCCTTCTGGAATGGCTATACATACGTCCAGATTTGGAGGGGATTCTAGATGAACGATTTCTAGGGGACTGTAAGACCTAACGATGGTGAAGCCACCATAAATAACGGCGGAGACATTGTCAGCGTGTTCAAAACCAGCAGAGGCAATCTCACCCTTCGCAGCCAGCCGAATCAGCTGTTCTTTGTCCAGTTTGAGGTCAAAAAGTCGATCCAATCCAAAGGCGACCGCTGCCGCTGAGGCAGCACTGCTGCCTAAACCAACGCTGGGTAAGATGCCTTTTTCAAGTTTGATCATCAATCCGGTTCTCAACGAGAATTCTCTTAGGATCTCTTTGGCTACGACTCCGGCCGTGTTTTTCTCAGGATTCGTTGGGATGGTGTCTGCGCCTAAACCGGAGACTTCGATCTTGATGTTTCTTGAAGTCGGGGTTATTGTGACTTTGTCGCTTGGGTATTCCAGAGCCATACCGAAAACGTCGAAGCCTGGACCTAGGTTAGCGGTTGTGGCAGGAGCTTTGACGACTATTTCGCTTGGTAGTGGTATTTCCCTCATCTCCAAACCAGCAGACGATACTACGGCCCAATTATTAAGACTACGTCTCGTTATAATAACAAATGTTTTTACATGTTGTGCTTTTTTTCACCAAAACTCAGTTTCTCAGGCAGCATTTTCCTTCAGGTGGGTCTACTGTTAAAATTCTTCTCAAGCGGTCGAAGGACCAGCGCCGTTAAGACGAGCGCGGCGATCGCGGAGTTCATGATGTACGGAGCACTTAGAAGGATTTCGGCTAAGTAGCCTCCTGCAACTGGAGAAATATTGCCAATTCCGATTATGCCTTCGAAGACACCTGCGCGTCGACCCCTTGTTTCAGCGTTTCCCTTCATCACCTCATTAAACGATTCAGAATACAGCAGTCCTGCTCCGAACCCGAAGGCAATTGAGCATGGAAAAACTATTCTCACATCTGTTGTGAGAGCTAGGGGGAGTGATCCGAAGATCAGAAGAATTGAACCGATTTTGGGTGGGCTGAACCTTTTAATCTTGTTGAAAAAAGCAAAGGCTAAGGTTCGGCCCATCGTCAGAAGGAAAATGGTTAACCCTATAGCAAAATCAGGCATCAAATTGATCTCAGCATAGGCAGGATAGAGCGCTAAGAGCATGCCTTGACACGACGCGTAGAGGAGTATCAGGACCCATGCCATCTTGCTGACCGCTTCCTTTGAGCTTGTTTTGACGCCCTTCTCCACAGCGACCGTGTCAGTTTTGTCTTTGATCAGCAACATGCTTGTAAACGCTAGGCAGAATGGCAAAACCGTGACTGCAAGAAACACATCGGCAAGGTTCCTAGACTGAAGAGCGAAACTTGACAGAAACGCTCCGAGGAGCCCACCAGAGCTCCATGAGACGCCAAAACCAGAAACGATTCCTTGTTCTTTTTCTGTCTTTTCCTTTGTTATCAGAACTTCGACGGGCGGCCAAAAAAGGGACCACGAGAAACCTTCGAAGAGCCTCAGCAAGATAAGCTCTCCGGGCGATTTGACATAAAAATAGAGCAGGCATATAGCGGAGTACAGTAGTAAAAAAGCCATTATCGGCATCTTCCTGTTACCTCGATCCCATAGTCTGCCAAGGGCGATCGTGAATAGCGCGTAAGTCAGAGGCGCGGCGCTTCCTATCAGACCCAGCTCAAACTGTGTGGCTCCAAGACGGAGGGCGTATATTGGTACAGCAGGGATCAGGACACCCGCTACAGCCGACATAAGGAAGCTGATAGCGTAGATATACAGTGTGCTGCTTTCGATTCTTCCCCATTTGATCACTTATGGCCACCAGATGTTCTGTTTGGATTGAGCCTTAGAGCTTTTGATTTATAGCATAGTTCTATTTCAACCTTTGTCCAAAAGGAGATCTTGGCTTTTGAGGCTGCATACTTTAGACCAGAAAGGATTTTCTAAGTAATTCTCAGATATCTGGTTTTTTCTTTTGATGATCCGTATTCTGTTCGAAAGCGTATGCAACCCTTAGGACCTCAGCTTCGCCGAATGGTTTGCCGATGATCTGCAGTCCCACGGGTAGACCATCGACGAAGCCACATGGAACAGATATGGCGCAGCACCCCGCTAGGTTCACGGCTACCGAGTTGACATCGCACAAGTACAGCGCCAGCGGGTCTTTGATCTTCTCTCCGATCTTGAAAGGTGGGAAAGGCATGGTTGGTCCGATTAGGACGGTGAAGTCTTTGAAGGATCTGTTGAAGGCTTTTCCGATCAGAGTCCTCACTTTTAGGGCCTTTATGTAGTATTCGTTGTAGTAGCCTGCGGATAGGGCGAAAGTGCCTAGGATCATCCTTCTTCTCACCTCTGGCCCGAACCCTACTCCCCTGCTCCTCGAGAAAGCTTCGCTCCAGTTGCAAGATTCGTTGCTATCACTGTAGCCGTATCTAACCCCATCGTACCTCGCAAGGTTTGAGCTGGCCTCGGACACGGCTATGAGGTAGTAGGCTGGAAGCGTGTACTTGAGGCTCGGTATCGACACCTCTTCGTAAGATGCTCCAAGATCCTCCAGCTTGTGAACTGCTTCCCACACTCTCTTCTCCACATCCGTGTTTGCGCCTTCGCCAAGGAAGTCCCTTACGACACCGATTCTCGTTCTTTCAACGCCGTCTTTTAGGAGCCCCACATAGCTATTTCTTTGAGTTTTTACCGAAGTGCTGTCCCTCTCGTCGTAGCCAGCAATCACCCCCAACAGTAAGGCGCAGTCGATTACGTTTCCTGCGATAGGACCTATCTGCTCCAGGCTGTTTGAGTAAGCTATCAGACCATACCTGCTCACGAGACCATATGTCGGCTTCAACCCGACAACCGAGCAGAAACTCGCAGGGCACCTGATCGAGCCTCCGGTGTCTGAGCCCAGGGCCAGAACAGCCTCATCGGTTGAAACAGCGGCGGTACTCCCACCCGAGGAGCCTCCGGGAACCATCATGAGATTCCACGGGTTCCTCGTTGGACCAAAGTGGCTGGTCTCCGTCGAGGAACCCATCGCAAACTCGTCCATGTTTGTTTTTCCAACGATTATTCCGTCTTCCTGTATAATCCTTTCAACAACGGTCGCATCGTACGGAGGCACGAAGTTTTCGAGCATGCGTGAGGAACACGTCGTTCGCACCCCCTTTGTGCAGATGTTGTCCTTCACGGCGATGCATACTCCAGCGAGTTTCCCTAGACGCTCACCGCTCTTAACCTTGGAATCTGTTTCCGCCGCCCTCTTCACCGCAAGGTCTTCCATCAGAGTGACGTATGCGTGGATTGAGCCTTCAACATCCCTTATTCGATCAAAAACCGATGAAACGCATTCAACGGCCGTCAGCTCGCCTCTCTTAATCCGTTCTGTGGTTTCCTTGACGGACAGCTCGTACGGCCTTGTCAACTTGACCATCCTCAAACAATCCTCGGCGCCCTAAAGTAACCTCTCTCCTTCTTCGGGGCGTTCTTCAGAGCTCCATCCCTCGGCAGCGAAGACTTGACAACGTCCCTGCGGAAAATGTTGGATAGGTCTAGAACATTGTATGTTGGAGGCACATCCTTCGTGTCAGCCTCGTCAATCAACCTAAAGTAGTCTAAAATGTCGTTCAGTTGACCAGTGAAAAGCTCCTTCTCCTCATCTGAGAGGCTGATCCTAGACAGCCACGCTAAGTGCTCAACCTCTTTCTTAGAGATGAGTCTGGACAGTGACCTTTTCTTCTTCATAATTGGCCTCTTTGAACACTGATCCTTTTCTTGAATGTACTTTTCTATGTTTTTAAGGGTTATTGACGGTCCTGTTGATGGAACGGGAAGCTTCACGTACTATATTCCCTTCCCCTTGTTTTCTCAAGGCGAAGAATAATAGGAAGACGATGAAATAGAGACAATTAAGGGCTGAGGTATAACCTCCGAAGGCAACATCACGCGGGGGAGTTTGAGTTGACTCAAAGAAACGAGTTCTCTAAAATGGTAGATACGGGCAACAGGAAGCTCGGAGAGTGGTTGGAGGCTGCGAGAAGACTGAGCTGGAATAACTTCAAGAAGCATATCAGGTTTTATGTTCCGGGCTTCGCCCAGTACAAGAGTCCTTACTTCGAGTCTTCGTCAAAGTGCTTTCCTTCCGTATCCATAACTGGAGCCTCTTGCGCCTTGGCCTGCAGACACTGCCAAGGTAAGATTCTAAAGACTATGATTCCGGCTCGAAATCCAGAAGATTTGGTCAAGGTTTGTGAGAAGCTTAAAGCGGACGGGTGCATAGGCTGCCTTGTCAGCGGAGGTTGCCTGCCTGACGGCTCTGTTCCAATAGACCGCTTTGTGGACGCCTTGTTTCGAATCAAAAAGAACTTGGGGTTGAAGATGGTTGTGCATACGGGCCTCATAGATAACGGTACAGCTCAAAAACTCAGAGCAACAGGCGTCGAGGCG
>Ga0315310_10000358_pt1 | contig 29371 bp, 26 predicted proteins | sample TDP5_MG_FD_203630 | JGI IMG/M metagenome (GOLD analysis project Ga0315310, IMG submission 203630) | Freshwater sediment microbial communities from Lake Towuti, South Sulawesi, Indonesia - TDP5 | ecosystem: Environmental > Aquatic > Freshwater > Lake > Sediment | place: Indonesia: South Sulawesi...
GCGACGAAAGAAAGACGGTGACGCCTTCCTTCGAGATTCTCTTCATCATCTCCCGAACGTCAACCATTCCCACCGGGTCCAAACCAAGGCTCGGCTCATCCAGGATGACCAATTTGGGCTCATTTAAAAGCGCCTGTGCCATGCCTAAGCGCTGTTGCATACCCTTGCTGTACGTGCCGATGAGATCGTTCCCTCGTTCCTTTAGACCAACCATGTCGAGGAGTTCAGGTATCTGTTTTTTGCGTTCTTCTTTGGTCATGCTGCACATTCTGCCGTATATGTCTAAGAGTTCCGTTCCCCTCAGATGTTTAGGAAGCTTTGGGAGTTCAGCCATGTAGCCTACTCTCAACCTAACGTCAGGTCTGTCCCAGCCAAGTTCTTGACCTAGAACTGTCACTTTTCCACCGTCGGGTTTCAGCAATCCGGCCAGTATCTTGATGGTCGTGGTTTTTCCTGCACCATTGGGACCCAAAAAACCGTGAATCGTATTCTGTTCAACCTTTAGGTCAAGCTTGTCCACGGCAGTTAATGAACCGTAACGCTTTGTCAATCCAGCGGTTTCTATAGCTAGGTCCATCTAGACAATTCCTTCTTAACCGTTAATTCCATAGCGCAAAAATAAGCTTTGGCACCAACATCAACCTTCAACCCCAACTGCCTTAAGCAGAAGTTCTTCAGCACTGTTCACCGCGATTCTGTAAAATCCATATGTTATCACGACCGCAATTATGCCGCTTGCAAGCGGTGCCAGATATGGGTAATATTCTGGCAAGCTTGAAAACAACGAAAGCCCCAGATCTATGGATTGGAATATGAGCCTTAAACCATATGGAATTAGCGGAGAGATTATAGCCAAGCCTGTGGCGACGCAAACGACCATGTTGATGAGACCTCAGATTGGTCTTACAATTCTAGGTCTAGGCGGAAGCTCTCGGAAATCGGCTCCTTTGATCCCGAAAGTGAGAGAGACCATGCAAGTGAGAATACCAGAAAAACAGCCTCAATGAATCCTATTATGATTACCTGCATTGAAGGAACCGTGAGTATGCCACTTACAGCAGAGGAACCCGTATAGCCGCGGTGATTCAGGGGCATAACCGATCTTCCTCTTCACTGCAACAGGGTCATCTTCAACGTTGATGCCAAAAGCGTTTACAAAGCCAGAGTCAGGCTTAACCAGAGCTAAGATCATTTTTATAGTGGTTGACTTGCCCGAGCCATTTGGACCCAGAAGCCCTAATATTTCACCCTGTTTTATATCCAGGTCAAGGTAGTCTACCGCTGTCACATCACTGTACCGTTTAGAAACACCCATCAACTTAACAGCCAACATTGGCGCGGCTAAACTCCAAAAATAGAGAATAGGTCAGAATGAGATATTTAAGTATCATTAGGCAAGTGGGCCCGCCCGGATTTGAACCGGGGACCAACAGGTTATGAGCCTGTCGCTCTAACCGTGCTGAGCTACGGGCCCGCCTACTATCTTCGGTTTCACGTTCTCATTTAAGCGTTTTCTGCTTTAGAATGACAGCAAAACTAAATGCATACGTTATCGTCTATCTTCCGTCTTCCGCACACAACCTCACTAGGAAGCGCCGAAGTTTTGCATGATCATAGCCATGAATTTCGTGCCCTTGATAAAGCTGTTTATTCGGAGGTTTTCGTTCGGAGCGTGCCCGTTTGCCTCCGAGTGGCTACACCCTACTGAAACAACAGGATAACCCAGCAGGTTTCGAAACAGATGCATAGGCCCTGAACCAGCACTCGTTGGGTAAACAACTGCCTTCTGACCGTAAGCTTTCTCAGCGGTCTTCACCACCGTCTTCACGAAGTTATCTGTGATTGGCGTTTTTGTCGGTTCTGTCGAGCCGTGCATGATCACTTTGACGTCTCCGAAGCCGTGCCTCTTCAAGTGCTTTCTCAGTTTTTCAACGATTTCCTCAGGCGTCTGATGTGCAACCAAGCGGAAATCAAGTTTTGCCATAGCCTTGTTCGGCAGGACTGTCTTTGAGCCAGCACCTGTATATCCAGATAGGACTCCGTTTATTGTGCACGTTGGCCGGTATAGTAGCGCTCTTAACGCCTCGACTCCTGACAGGTTGTGGAGGAAAACCTTCAGCCCCAACTCTTTTTTCTCTTCTTCCTCCTCAAGCGGTATGTCCTTTAAGCATTCTATTTCCTCTTTTGACGGTCGTTCGACGCTGTCATAAAAGCCCCCAATCAGGATTTCTTCTTTCTCGTTTTTGAGCGTGTTCAACGCCCAGACGAGACGCCAAACAGGGCTCGGAACAAGCGGAGCATTGGCCGAGTGCACGTCTTTGACTGCCGCCTGGCACTGCAACTCAACTGACAAAACTCCCTTAAGCCCCAGATAAACCGCGGGGCGTCCATGGCGATCAGTTCCACCGAACTCCCAAATGGCAGCGTCAGCCGAGAGCAGGCGCTTATTTTCTCGAATCACGGGTTCTAAGTGTGGACTGCCAATCTCCTCCTCTCCCTCAACCACGAATTTGACGTTAACTGGAACGTCACCTTGGGTTTTCAGAAACGCCTCAACAGCTTTTAGTCGCGACACAAAGTTGCCCTTGTTGTCCGAAGCGCCTCTACCGTAGACTCTTCCATCACGAATCTCGCCGCTGAAAGGACCAGACTTCCATTCTCCCAACGGTTCTGGCGGCTGAACGTCATAATGATCGTAGAACAACAGGGTTTTCTCTGCAGTCTTAGATTTGATCTCTCCATAAACAACTGGGTTTCCGTCCCTTTCGGGTAAGATCTTCGTGACAGCTCTTACCTCTTTCAGCATCTTGGCAACAAGCTCGGCGCACTCTTGTACTCCTTCTCCTCTAGCTGACACGCTTGGTTGCTTGACAAGCTTGACAAGGTCGTTGATGAATGCCTGCGAGTTTGCGTCGATGTACCTGAAAACTTTCTCAAGTGACATAAAGGCTACTTCTGATGATAGTTCATATTTAAATAAGATGTTTCCATGGCACCTTATAGATGCGATTAACGAGGAAAAATAACGAAACGCATAAATCAATAGTCTCGACTGTTAACTTTCGGTCGGCTACGGGCGGTAGCTCAGCTTGGTAGAGCTTCCGAGCCACCATCCTCATGGCGGCGGAGACGCTGTAGACCTCTACCATTAGGGTAGCAGGGTCACCCAGCCTATCAAGCACACAAGAATTAGGCGCCGGCAGCAGAAACCGGTGTGTCGCAGGTTCGAATCCTGCCCGCCCGACCACAAACGAAATGAGCTTATACTCAGACCCTTGGCATACTGTTTCAAAATCGGAAGATACTCTGAGGCAGGAGTCTTATTTGGCGCATGGCCTTCGCTTCAAAGAAGAATCTAAGCAGGAAATACGAGGCTACTTCTTGATCATTACAGCGTCAGTCCTATGGGGGACGATGGGAATTTTCGCAAAACTTTCTTACGAGTATGGAATTCTACCTGAGACCTTGATCGCCTTGAGACTTGTCATCAGCTTTTCAACACTGCTCCTTGCTCTAGCGATATTCAAACGAAGCTCATTCAAAGTTAACAGACACGATCTGCCCTACTTAGTAATTTTCGGCGTGTTTGCAGTAGCATTCCAAAGAGTTACGTACTTCTATGCAGTCAGTCTTTCAACAGCAACAATCGCAGCCATACTCTTCTACACGTACCCAGTTTTCGTGACGCTTCTAGCTTCCCTTTTCCTAAAAGAGAAGCTCACCCTTGAAACGATTTTCGCAATCGTCTTAACATTCTCAGGAGTTGCGCTTGTCGTAAGAATTTACGACTCATCCGCCTTGAATGCAAACCTTGCAGGAATCATTCTTGGGCTACTTTCCAGCCTTTTCTTCGTGCTGTACTTCATGATGGCAAGAAACCTTAGAAGCAGATATGCCACTTTGACCTTGATTCTCTACGGCGACGGTATAGGAGCCGTAACACTGTCACCAATAATACTAGTATCATATTCCAGCATTGCAGGCTTTCCCATACAACTGTGGCTGCTTATCTTCACAATCGCCTGGATACCTTCATTACTAGCTTATCTACTTTACAGCTACGCATTGAAGTACATCAAGGCTAAAGGAAGCATCCTTTCAGTAATGGAACCGCTGTCAGCAGCAGTGCTATCCGCGATCATCATAGGTGAGGGTTTTCACACCCTTCAAATACTTGGCATAGCGTTGTCACTAGCTGGGGTCATTCTGCTCTTCAGAGAAAGCAAACCGTCATCGTAATCCTATTACCTTAAATATTGAGGCGGCATCTTCACAGATTCTCAACTATGCAGGGAGCTCACCTTCATGAAAGAAGACAAAACCGATTGGACGCGCCAAGAACTACAGAAAGAGTACGTTGAGAAAATGACTGCGGTCACCGTTCCAGTGAATATCACCATTCATGGCCAGCAGACGGTACTTGACCTTTCAACAATCGAGAACCTTCTCAGAGATGCAGAGATCATATCTCTTGAAGACTGTGGATGCCGCGCAAAATGGCACAAGTGCAGCGCGCCCTTCGACGTGTGCATCAGCCTCGACGACAGAGCACGCGACTCCGTAAAGCGTGGCGCAAGAAGAATCTCGTTGGCTCAAGCGCTCGTTGTACTCCAGCGTTCACACCGCGCCAGCTTGGTGCACATGGCTTTCACATTCGAGGGAAAGGAGAAACCTGAAGTAGTCTGCAGCTGCTGCTCATGCTGCTGCCATTCATTAAGCGCATTAGTCAGATTCGGCATGCCCGACGCAGTTGTAGCATCAGAGTACATAGCCCAACAAAACCACGAATCATGCAACAATTGTGGCACATGCGTCCAACGCTGCCAATTCAAAGCAAGACAACTCGACTCCGAACTGAAACTCATTTTCAACCCAACCAAGTGCTTCGGCTGCGGCTTATGCGCAACCACATGCCCAACAAAATCGATAACATTAGTAAAGCGGACATAAACGAACATCAAGCCATCAAGTCTCACCGTCTTCATCCGTAGCCCTAAAAAGTAGAGGAAGGCGCTAAACGCAGTTGGCAACCTTCCTCAGAAAAATAAATCACCCACACAGAACGCAACCCCTCTGCATTACCACATAATTTAAAACATAGCCCCACAGAGTCTATCCACACCAAACACATCTCCACACAGTTGGTGAGCAGCAACATGAAAAAGTCCTCAGACATGTTCGCCCAAGCACGAAAGGAAAGCAGAAACTATCTGCTTGAACCCGAAGCCAAAATCGTATGCATGGAATACGGCATACCTGTGACACGTTTCAAAGTTGCGCTCACACAGGATGAAGCAGTCAAATTCGCCGATCAAATCGGCTACCCAACTGTGCTGAAGATCGTTTCACCAGACATCCTCCACAAATGGGATCTAGGCGGAGTCATACTCAACCTCAAAAGCGCAGCCGAGGTCAAAGACGCCTACAACAAGATTCTAGAAAACGTGAAACGCCACAAACCCGACGCCAAGATCGCCGGTGTTCTCGTACAAGAGATGGCACCCTCATCAACAGAAGTCATCGTGGGCTCTATCAAAGACCCCCAGTTTGGACCCGCGTTAATGTTCGGGTTAGGCGGAATCTTCGTTGAAGTCCTGAAGGACGTTACCTTCCGCATCGCCCCCATCACTGAAACAGACGCCCGAGAAATGATAACTGAGGTCAAGGGTTACCCAATCCTCAAAGGTTATAGAGGCCAGCCGCCAGCCGATGTTGACGCAATAGTGAAAATCCTGATGAACACATCACGTCTAATCATGGATCACATGGAAATCAAAGAACTTGACCTCAACCCTATAATTGTCTACGACAAGGGAGCCAAAACTGTCGATGCCCGAATCATCTTCGAGTGAAGCCAAAGCACCTGATTCAATCCTGCGAGAAATAGACGAATCAAAACAACACCTCACCCAAACCAGACAAGAAAGAGATCAACTGAACCAAGAAGCGAAAAAATGGGCTGAAAAAAGAAACGAATACCAGGGGCAGATAAAGCAGCTACAGATCGAAGTCAAGAGCCTAAGAGAAAAGCGAGACGAAACAAACCTCCAAGTACAAATCCTGAAGACAGCACGAGAGAACGCGAAAGCCCAACGAAAAGAAAAACACGAACAAATCGTGAAACTCAGAGAGAAAATGAAACCACTCTCTGAACGAAAGCCACAAGCTAGACTTGACGATTTGGAGAAGCGAATTCAAAACCTCGAATGGAAAATCCAAACCTCATCGCTCTCGATTCAAGAGGAAAAGCCGCTCGTCGAACAGGTTAAAACGCTTGAAACCCAACGGTTTGCTCACAAGCAGTTGCAGGAGTTGAAAGACAAGCTTCTCGAACTGCAAGCCGAAACAAAGGCATTTGAAACCCAAGCCAAACTCAAACATAACGAACTCTATCAGCTTGCGAATCAGAGTCAAGAATTCCACAAGCAACTTGTCGAAACCTTGAGCAAAATCAAGAGTCTCAGACGAGATGCAGACAAGGCACAAGAGAAGTACTTGGAATTTCGCCGAAAAGCAGATAAAGCCCATGAAAAATGCGTCGAAACACAACAGCAAATTAGGTCACTGACAGAGCAACTGCATGAAAAAGAAGCACAGCAGTACTCTGAGAAGGAGCAGATGCTTCGTGAAGAAGCCACAGCAAAGGCTCGAGAAAAAATGAAACGAGGCGAAAAACTCACGTGGGACGAGTTTAAGCTACTTACCGCAGAAGAAGAGACAACATAACATTAAAGAAGACAGATTCATAACATTAAAGTGCCAGCGAGTGTGTACCACAGAACTGGCAGATCCGCCTTGGCAAAGAAAGATGTCTTAGCGCCCGAGCGCACTCTTGTCCTATGTATAGATCGAGACGACGACCTAGGCTCCAAGGCGGGACTAAAAACACCATTAATTGGAAGAGAAGAAAACATTAACGCCGCCGTTAATCTTGCCCTCAAAGACCCAGAAGAGCCTGATGCAAACGCCATCTTCGAGGCTGTGCGCATCTACGACCGCTTCACCGAAAGTAGTTCTGAGAAAGAGCCAAAAAGCGAGTGCCAAATCGCAACCATAGCGGGCTCTGAACTAGGCGATGTTGGGGCAGACAAAACATTGGTAGCGGAATTAACCCAGGTTCTAAACTACTTTCCAGCCAGCGAGGTCATCCTAGTCACAGACGGATTCGCAGACGAAGCCATCCTGCCGCTGGTTCAGTCAAGAGTGCCCGTATCATCAGTTCGCAGAATCACGGTTAGACACAGCGAATCCATTGAAGAAACTGTGTGGCTTTTCTCACGCTACGTGAAAATGATATTTGAAAACCCCCGATACTCTCGCATGGTACTGGGTTTGCCAGGAGTTTTGCTGATTATATTGGGGTTCCTATACATGCTGAACTGGATAGGCTATTCTTGGATAGCCTTTCTAATTGTGTTAGGCGGCGCTCTAATTGTCAAAGGCTTTATGCTCGACAAGGCGGCACGCAACTTCTATATTTGGGTGAGAGAATACTCTCCGCCACCCTTCCCCGTTCTAATTGCTGGATTTGCCGCTATGGCAGGGCTATTGCTCATCGCACTCGGCCTGTATCAGGGTGGCTTCCAAGCCTCGAATTTCATCAGTAGCCGTCCTACTCCAGCATTTCCATCAGAGTGGCTGGGAGTTCTGCCACGTATATTAGGCGAGTTTCTTGCGCAGTCAATTGTGCTCATGGTGATTGGCGTCTGCGTGTTGCTCTCTGGAAGAGCCATTCGTTGGTTTTTTGAGCATGACAGCCGACTATTCCGCACAATTGTGATGTTAGTCGTGGCTGCCTGGTCATCACAAATCTTCTACGAAGCATCTCGAATCCTCATAACACCAACGCTTACCTATGAACGACTAGTTTTCGGAATCGTTATTGGCATATTCTTAACCATTGCTTCATTCCTCATCACAATGGCCTTGCACAGAAAGTATCATTCTTTCTTCAGGGAAAAAGAAGCAAAAGTTGAGGAAGGTTAACACTGGCGACGTCAATCCTATTGAGTGAGGTTAGCGAACAAACCGTCGCTGAGAAAACCGCTTTTGTTTTGGAGCAACTCTTAAAAGGGTCGGTGATTCATTTGCCACAGAAACGCATTATCGCTATCACCAAGAGTTTAGAAATGCAAGGTCTAGAGGTTAAGCAATGCTGAAAACGTTACTGTCGGCTGTAGGTGTTTACAGAATCTACGAAAAATGGCTTCAATATCAAGTCAAGAATGGCAACAAACCAGACCACATAGCAATCATTCTAGACGGCAACCGCCGATGGGCTTTGGAGCAAATGCTCAGCAGCCCTTGGATTGGACACCAGTTTGGCGCCTCAAAAGTAGAAGACTTGCTCGAGTGGTGTCTAGACTTGAAAGTGAAGTCGATTACGCTGTATGCATTCTCAACTGAGAACTTCGCGCGCCCCCCGCAAGAAGTTGACCAAGTCATGCAAATCGCAAGTGATAAACTCCAGAAAATCCTGACCGATGAGAGGATTCATAGAAACCAAGTTCGAGTCAAAGTAATCGGACGGGTAGGGCTACTACCAAAGAGCGTCCAGGAGCTTATTCTAAAGGTTGAAGAAGCCACGAAAGACTACACCGAGCATTTTCTCAACATCGCATTCGCCTACGGAGGCAGAGCTGAAATTGTGGATGCCACCAGAAAAATAGCGCAGAAAATCGAGAAAGGCGAGCTGAAACCCGACGCGATAGACGAGCAAGTTTTCGCTGAGCATTTATATACGTCGTATCTGCCGAAGCAAGACCCAGACTTGATAATTAGGACTTCTGGAGAAGAGCGCTTAAGCGGCTTTCTTCTCTGGCAGTCAGCCTACAGCGAACTATTCTTCTTAGACGTTTACTGGCCTGATTTCCGACGGATAGATCTATTGCGAGCTGTGAGGACTTATCAGAATCGAAAGCGACGTTTTGGGCAGTAGCCTAGGCTTGAGTCACGCTCTCATCCTGGCACTCAATATGGAAATTACATCCCTGTCCTTTAACACGTAGTTTTCTCCAATTCGCTTCTTTTCGCGAGCCTCAACAGCGTAGATGAAGCCTTCGCCTATTTCTGTATGGATTAAGTATGCAAGTTGTCTGGCTGTTGTGCCATATGGAACAACGTACGCGTCTGGCAAAACATTGCCCTTGTGGTCAGTTAGCTTTTCAATATCCTCTACAGGATAAACGACGATCATGTTCAAGAGCTTGAAATACGCCATGTTAATGGCTTCCTGCACGCCCGTTGTGCCAAACTTGAGGAGAACCTTTTCCCTGATAGTCTGTAGCGCTCTCTTCTGAGCCTCTGTTATTCCTTCAGGCTTCAGTATGTTGAAGTTGCTGTCACCAGGCCTGTAGTCTATCATTCCTTTTTCGGCTGCTCTTCTCAACGCAAGCTCTGCTTCAGCTGAACATGGCATAACTATGTAGTTGGACAATTTGAGACGCTCCACGTTTTGCTCAGATGGTTCCAAATCGATTTTGTTGCCCGCAATAAGCATAGGTTTGGCGATTCCCCTTAAAGTGTCCAAGAACTTCAACAGTTCATCTTCGCTCCACGAGGTTGGCTTTTCCGCGTTGAGTCCTGTCTTTCTCACGGCTTCGAAGATATGAACTCTTTTTATGGCTAATCCGCTTAGGCGCTCCTCGAGAAGAGGATACAGCTCTATTGCACCTGACTCTACTGTTCGCGCCATCTTTGGCCATTCTCGCTTGATTATCTGCGACAGCCACATAGTCATCTCTACTTCTAGAAACCGAACATCCTCAAGCGGGTCGTGGCTACCAGCTTTGACCAGTTTGCCTTCACTGTCGGTTGCGCCTGCAGCGTCCACAACGTGAATGAGGGCGTCTGCTTTCCGAATCTCATCTAGGAATTGGTTACCTAATCCTCTCCCCTGCCAAGCGCCTGGAACCAATCCTGCACAGTCAATTAATTCGACGGGTATGAGCCTTATTCCATTCATGCACAGCGAGTTCTGAGGGTTGTCTTGCACGTTAAATTCTTCGTGAACGCATGGAGTTCTAATGTATCCGACTCCTCGATTAGGCTTGATAGTTGTGAAAGGATAACTTGCAATCTCAGCAGGAGCTAAAGTAGCAGCGCTGAAAAAGGTCGACTTGCCCGTATTAGGCTTGCCCACGATGCCAACCATCATCAGATTTTAGCTTCCTAGACAACAGTGTGGATAAAGGCACAATTCAATTTATACCTTCCATATTCAAGGTGTTCTGGCACTGGCGAAAACCCACGTGACTTTTTCGTAGTTCGACTTTATCCTGCGAATACGATCTTCGTGCCAAGAGTCGTCCCATCCCAACCCTAGATCCTCATCGACTACGATGATCGAAATATCTGTTCGCCAGGGTTTCTTTTCCATAATAGTCGCAACGCTGCAAATTCTCTTTGGCGCGCTGCAGTCAATGCATTCGCCCGTCTGTGCACAAGGTGTGGCAAACTGTTTAGTTCCGGCATGAAAAGGTGCAATAACGTTCTTTATTCGACGGAAAGCCTCATCAACGTTTTTCACAATTTTGTTCCGACCAACAACGATGAAAACCTTTCTTGGACCGAAAATCATCGAGGCAACCCTGTTTCCGACAGCGTCGATGTTGACGAGTTTTCCATCCATTGTGACAGCATTGGTGCCAGCTAAAAGCACATCACATGTGAACAATTGCCTTGATATATCGTCACGTGTTGCAGTCTTAGTTGGGTCCATGGTCAACTCCTTGGTGAATGGATTAAGAACCCTGATTCCCTTGTTTTCCAGCTCTTCTATGACTCCGATTTGGCGGATTGTGGCAGAGTCTCCAGCGCCGACAACCGCGTCTTTTGAAATTGAGCTTAGAAGCATCTGTCTGGCTATAAGGCTATTTTCGGCGAATTTGGCTTCGAAATTGTTTGCCCTTAAGCTGTTTAGCGTTTGTTCCAATTCGGTGGTCACTTACAACACCTGTCCACTTGTACACTCTGTCATTGATTGCATATTAAGATAAATTGTACTGTCATTGGAAAAGAGAAGGCGTTGTCACATGTCAATCAACAATGGATATCTGAGATGACAACGATTGAAATCTGGCACAAACATACAGAAGTGCAGGGGGCGGTGTCAATTCGTCGGCTGAAAAGATTATTAGCGCTTTCTCATAGTTACCTTAAACGCCTTGAGTGTTGGCTTGAGGGAATGCTTCCATGATTCAAAACAGCAAGCTGCTTGAAATGTACCGCCAAATGCTTACGATTCGGTTTTTTGAGGAAAAAGTGTTCGAGCTGTATGGGCAGAACCTTGTACCCGGCACCATTCACTTGTATGCAGGCGAGGAGGCTGTTGCCGTGGGTGTGTGTGCGAATCTGCGCCGAGACGACTACATAACGGGCACGCACCGGGGACACGGACACTGCATCGCTAAGGGCGCCCGATTAGACAAGACGATGGCTGAGATTTTAGGCAGAAAAACCGGGTACTGCAAGGGCAAAGGAGGCTCTATGCACATTGCCGACTTCAGCATCGGCATGTTAGGCGCAACAGCAGTTGTAGGTGCTGGCATCCCAATCGCAACTGGCGCAGGCCTATCTATCAGACTAAGAAGCACAGACCAAGTCGTAGCCTGTTTTTTCGGTGAGGGAGCAAGTAATCAAGGCACCTTCCACGAGGGAATAAACTTGGCTGCAGTTTGGCGTCTGCCCGTGGTTTTTGTTTGCGAGAACAATCTGTATGCCATGGGCACTCAGCAGTCACGTGTGATGCTCGTTGATAATGTTGCTGATAGAGCTGCTGGCTACGGGATTCCGGGCAGCGTCGTGGATGGAAACGACGTATTAGCCGTTTACGAAGCGACTCATGAGGCTGTTGCGAAAGCGAGACGAGGCGAAGGTCCAACTTTGCTCGAATTCAAAACCTACCGGTTGAAAGGGCATTCACGATTTGATCCAGCCACGTATCGACCTAAAAAAGAGGTTGAGGAATGGCTTGGAAAGGATGCGATTGCACGCTTTCAAACCAAACTACTTGAAATGGGCGTCTTGACTGAGGCTGAAATTCAAGAAATCGTTCAAGATGTCAGGCATGAAGTCGAGAGTGCAACAAAATTTGCGTTGGACAGCCCGTTTCCAGCGCCGCCCGAGGCCTTAGACGATGTTTACGCATCGGAGGAGAGTGCAGCGCAAAAATGAGAGAAGTGACTATACGTGACGCCTTGCGGGAAGCCCTACGAGAGGAAATGTACCGAGATAAATCTGTATTCTTGCTTGGTGAGGATATCGGGCGTTATTGGGGCGGCGCCTTCGGTGTCACAAAAGGGTTGGCTGAGGAATTCGGAGACGAACGGGTCAGGGACACGCCGATCTCTGAAAATGCAATAATAGGTGTGGGTGTCGGTGCTGCAATAACTGGCATGCGGCCTGTGGCTGAAATTATGTTCGGCGACCTTACTGCATTGGCTGTTGATCAGATTTGCAATCAGGCAGCTAAGATTCGATACATGTTCGGTGGACAGGTTGATGTGCCCTTAGTGATTCGAACCCCGTTCGGCGCAGGTGTCAACATCGCGTCGCATCATTCTCAGAGTCTCGAAGCTTGGTTCATGCACACGCCGGGCCTTTTCGTGGCTACACCTTCAACTCCCTACGACGCTAAAGGATTGCTGAAAACTGCCATTAGAGGCAACAACCCTGTACTCTTTGCTGAGCACAAGTTGCTGTATCCAGTTAAAGGACTGGTTCCAGACGACGAATATACTGTTCCATTTGGAGTCGCCGAAGTCAAGCGCGAAGGCAACGACGTAACGATTGTAGCCACCCTATACATGGTTCATGAAGCACTAAACGCAGCTGAGCAATTAAACAAGGAAGGAATCAGCACAGAGGTTGTGGACCCAAGGACGTTGTCACCCCTAGATACAAAAACCATTGTGGAATCAGTGAAGAAGACCGGACGCTTAGTCATCGTCACTGAAGACTCCAAAACCGCAGGCGTGAGCGCTGAAATCGCGGCAGTTGTTGCGGAGGAGGCACTTGACTATTTGGATGCGCCGATTAAACGGGTGGCTGAACCTAACACACCCATTCCGTTCAGTCCGTCAATGGAGAAATTCGTTATACCAAGCGAAATAAGCATTGTTCAAGCAGTTATAAACATGGTTTCAAAGAATTAATCAGCCGAAATGACGGTGCTGTTTCAACAGCTTTTCGATTTCGTCTGGTCTCTTTGTCAGCTTTTGCCGCAGATCCCTATCTTTGTAGGATTTTAGTGACTCGATGGTTTTGTCGATGAGCTTTCTCGGAAAGACTTGGTCAGCCTCATACAATCGTCTGTCTCTTTCAAGGCTGTCCGCGGATTCGCTGCAGGAAAGCGGCAGCGTCTTCAGATGTTGTCTTCTCCTATGGTTGTTCACCTGCAGATTTTCAGCGATTTTCACTGCCTCTTCCGAATTGCTTAGTCCATAATCTACCGCTATGGCTAATCCAGCTAGAAGCAGGTATGGATTGGCAAATGCGTCAGGCGCTCGATATTCAAAGGTTTCTCCATACTGATCTAACTTGCCGCTTCCTTTTTCGAGGTTGCGCCACAACGGTATGCGTATTAGGGCTAGGCGGTTTTGGGAACTCCAACATACGTGCATGGGAGATTCTTTGCGTGCAATAAATCGCAAGTATGACACTGGCGTTGGGTTTGCGAAGGCTGAGAGGCTTGGTGCGAACTTCAGGATTCCGCCAATTATCTTCCGCGCTTCAGTGCTTAACGTTCCATCTGAACCTGCAACGATGTTCTTACTTCCTTTTAGTGCGCACAGGTGAATATGCATTCCATTTCCAGCATGCTCAACAGCTAGTTTAGGTGCAAAAGAGACAGAGACACCATGGCTTGTGCAGACGTTCCTTATCGCCCATTTTGACATTGCCACGGATTCGGCCATTCTGATCAGATTCTGCGCTGATAATTCGATTTCTTGCTGTTCTATGAGTTCGCCGTTCTTGCTTATCATTCGGCCAACTTCACTATGTCCATACTTTGTTGCTATACCAATGCTTGATAACGTAAGCAGGATTTCGTTTCTTAAATCCTCAAACCTCGCGAAAGGAGAGGATTCATGATAAGTTTTGTCCGGCGCTGCAAGAAACAGCGGTTCATCTTCTTGCTTGCAGATTACATAGAATTCCAGCTCGGCCAACGCTTTCAGAACAACACCGCTCGAAGCACGCAGTCTGTCCTCGGCTCTTGCTAAGACATTCTGAGGCGCCACTTGCAATGGTTTTCCATCAGCATCCAAATAATCGCACAGAACGTTGAGTGTAGGCACTTGCGAGAAAGGATTAATGAACACTCTGTCGAGCAAAGGCATAATGTAAATGTCGCTCTTACTTGGCTCAAGGAATGAGAACAGGCTGGAACCGTCAACTCTCTCACCCAGCTCCAATATTTCGTTGACTTTTTCGGGGCTGGTTGCTGCGAAACTAAGGGTTTTGAGTCTGCCGTCCTCCGGTATGTGACACAGATTGAGGATTCTGACCCCGTTTTCAGAAATGAAATTCAGAATGTCTTGCTTCTTGGTGAATCTCGATGCCGCTTCAGTCATGAGGAAGCCCTCTTACGCAGAGGCTCAGTCATGTAGACAATCATATATTTTAACGATTCCGTGGCGTTGCAGTCTAGCTACAGGGAGAACATGCAATCTGACGTTTGTTGAACAGAATATCGGTTGGTGTGGAATTGGGTAAACCTTACCTACTTATCTAACAGTATCTAGAGTATTCTCAAGCGCTGCAAAAGAGAGCGTCTGTTATGTTTGAAATCTTAGAAGAATGCTTGCAGTCCAAAAGTGCGCGTCAAGCCAACTTGGTGAACCTACGTGGTCAGAAGAGACAGATAGTCCTGTGCACGGTGAAAAACAAGGTGGTTGAAGAGCACTCTAACATTACATTGAGTGGCATGAGCGCCCGCGTCCTCGTTGATAATAGGTCTTGGGGGTTCAGTTCAACAAACATGCTTAACACAAGAGAAGCAGAGGGAACCTTAGTGAGCGCAATGAAGTTGGCTAAAGCATCTTCGAAACTCAAAAAGACCGAGATAAAACCTTCGCCAACTAAAGTTGTCCATGCGAATGTGAAGACACCGGTTAGGAAGAAGATTCAAGAGTTGTCTGCCGAAGAGGTTGTGAAGATTCCCTTTGAGGCTTACAGAGGAGTAGAGGAAGTTCGCCGAGGAATTGCAGATGCTAAAGCAACATATATTGGTGTTGAAGATGAAAAGTATTTTCTGAGTTCTGAAGGCTCACGTATCAGGCAAAACAATACACGTGTGTTGTTAACTGTTGAAGTCATTGCCAAAGGCAACGGCGCGATTTGTCCAGCGTCAGAGAATTCGGGGCACTCTGGAGGCTTGGAGCTTTTCGATAAGACATCCCCCTATTCGCTAGGGAAAAGGGTTGCGAATAAGGCTGTTGGGCTTCTTAAGGCTAAGTCGCCGCCGTCTGGAGAGCGACAAGTAGTTATCCACCCGACGCTGTGCGCCACTTTGCTTCACGAAGCCATTGGTCACCCGTTAGAAGCGGATTTGGCTATGAGTGGTGGCGGTTTTGGCAATCGAATTGGGGGACTTGTTTCCTCGAAACTCGTGACCATTTATGATGATGGACGTGTGCAGAGCGGTTTAGGTTATTTCCCATATGATGATGAAGGGGTCGAATGCAAGCGAACAGTTCTCATTGAAGACGGCATTCTGAAATCGTTTATGCATGATAGAACCAGTGCTTCGATTGCGGGGGTATCTTCCACCGGTAACGCTCATGCTTGGGACTATAGCGTTGAGCCGTTGATTCGGCAAACCAACATTGGCATCGAAGGAGGAGATTATTCGTTAGAAGAGATGATTGAGGGCGTGCGAGAAGGCTTGTACTTAGAAGGAACCTTCGGTGGTCAAGCCGACGTGAACGCGGACTTTACGTTCGGTTTTCAGAGCGCCACATGGATACGTCATGGCGAATTGGCTGAAGAACTGAGAGGCGCAAATGTTGCGGGCAACGCAATTGATGTTTTCAAAACAATAGACGCTGTGGGCAAGGAGACTGTACTTCGGCCTGGAGCGTGTGGAAAACTCCAATATGCTATTCAAGGGCGAGTGGTGCCCGCTATTCGATGCAAGATAATGGTTGGAGGAACGGGGACATAACCATGAGGCTGAATGAAGTTTGGACTGAGCTGAGTGGTTGCGTCCATAAAACAATGAGAAAACTGGAAAGGCAAGGCATGACCCTCGCCGAGGCATTTTTTACGACTACACAGACTACTGACGTCGGTGTCCGGAATTCCGAGATTTTTACCCAAAATCGGGCTTGTGATGCTGGTGTAGGTTTTCGCGTCGCTGTTGAAGGAAGCAAGGTAGGATTCGCGTGCACTAACTCGATGAACGAGAAGACTATCGACGAAGCCGCAGAAAAAGCTCTTCACATCGCGAAAGTCAGCTCAAGAACCGGAAATTTCGCGCTACCAAAGCCGGATTCCATCAGGAAACTGAAAGGAATGTTCGACCCTCAGGTTATGGAAGCTAGCGTTGAAGATGTGGTTGAGCTGGCGAAGCGGGGCGTTGACGCCGCCAAGGATTTTGACAAGCGAGTCATCGTAAAAACTGGACGGGTCTCTTATATGTGGGGTTGGCGCGGTTTGGTTAACACGCTGGGAGTGGATTGTGAGGAAGAAGAGACCAAGACGTTAATCTATCTTGGAGCAAGCGGCAAACAAAACGGTGAAGTGACGAGTAGTTGCGCCGATTTCATGTTCAGAAGAACAGCTGACTTGAACCCGGAAACTGTTGGTGCAAACGTGGCAAAAATGGCGATTTCCCTGTTTAAGCCCAAACCAGTAGCCAGTTTTCAGGGTACAGTTGTTTTTGGCCCAGAAGCCGTTTCGTACCAGCTTTTCGACGCGTTGGTTGAGGCGTTAAAGGGCGACACAGTAATTTTAGGGCGTTCAGTTTGGAGCAGAAAGATCGGAGAAACTGTAGCATCGAACGTCTTAACGATTGAAGACAATGCCTTGCTTGACAGTGGCTTTTCTTCTAGAAGCTTCGATGATGAGGGATGTTCATCACGGAAAACGGTGCTGGTGAGAAAAGGGAGGCTTGAAAGCTTCTTGCACAACGCTACGACCGCAAACATGTTGAAGACTAATGATACAGGGAATGCTTCACGCTATTCCGGGGGGATGAACATGGCTCGAGCGATTGTCGGCAACGGCTACAGAGCTAAACCCGAGATTCACCCTTCAAACTTGGTAATTCAGCCGGGTCGAAAGTCAAAAGAACAGATTGTCTCAGAGATAGATGGAGGAGTTTTTGTGGAGTCGATGGCAGGGTTCGCGCAAGCGGGATCTGGACTGATAAGCGCGCAGCTTTCAGCCGCTTTCTATGTCGAGGATGGAGAGGTTAAACATCCAATCAAAGGCGGTATGGTATCAGGCGTGGCATTTGACTGGTTTAAGCACGTTTCAGAGATAGGCAGTGAGTCCAAACAATTCACGGACTCGGTCGTGCCTTTGCTTAAAGTGGAAAACGTAAAGGTCATAGGTTCATAACTGAGAACTCATCTTAGAACTGAAGAGGGTTGCAGTTGGTTACAAAGGTTGTTATGCCTAGGCTCAGTTTGACGATGAAAGAGGGCACGGTTGTACAATGGTTTAAGAAAGAGGGCGAAACAGTTCAGAAAGGCGAGCCTTTAGTTGAGGTCCTCTCGGAAAAGGTGACATATGATATTGAAGCGTCCGAGTCTGGAGTTCTTTGCAGGATACTAGCTGTTGACGGTTCAGATGTGCCCGTGGATCAAGTCATAGGTATTATTGCTGCAGCTGACGAGCTTATGACAGAGGAGGATATCTTAACGCCTCCTGTGCCAAGGCAGGTGATTGAGGAGGTCACGCGTGCAGTCCCAAAACCTGATATGGCTGGTGAACGAGTTCCCGCCTCCCCAGCTGCGAAACGACTGGCTAAGGAACTGGGCGTTGACCTGACAGAGGTCAGAGGCACTGGTCCAGAGGGGCGAATCGTGGAAGACGACGTGAGACAGTTTGCTGAACAATCAGGGTTGAGGCTGAGAGTGAAGGAGATTGTTCCGCTGGCTGGCATAAGAAAAACGACAGCTGAAAGGCTCACATTAAGCGCTAGAACGGCACCCCACAGCACTATTGTGATGGAAGTGGACATGACTAACGCTTCCAAGCTCCATAAAGAAACGCAATTGTCGTATACTGAGATGCTGATAAAATCTGTTGCAAAGGCTTTGAGGAAGCATCCAGCTTTGAACGCTACGTTGGACGGTGAGCAAATCAAGATGTTTGAAGATGTTAACGTTGGTGTTGCAGTGAACACGGAAGACGGCTTGGTTGTTCCAGTCGTAAGAAATGCTGACAGAAAGTCGCTAAGTGAAATATCTTCAATTTTGAAGGAATTGGTGGAAAAGGCAAACCATGGAAAGCTGACAAGAGAGGATATGACAGTCGGAACCTTCACAATCACGAATCTTGGTATGTATGGTGTTGACGTGTTCTTCCCGATTATTAATCCGCCAGAAACCGCCATTCTGGGCGTTGGCCGAGTTGTCGAGAAACCTGTTGCGGTCAACGAGCAGGTGACAGTAAAGCCTTTAATGCAGTTGAGTTTGGTTTACGATCATCGAATCGTGGACGGCGCGCCAGCGGCTAGATTTCTGCAGACCGTGAAGCAGATTCTTGAAAGCATTAGCTTTAAAGATAGCTGACCTGCACGCTGACTTCTCTATTGATCATTAGTTTCGCAATAGTCTTAGCTTTTCGAGTTGCAAGGCGTTCAATTTCTTTGTCAGGACGCTGAAAAAATGTGAGTTGTATCGGTCCCATGCTCTTTTCGATGGTTCTGTCCCAAATGCCTGCTATCTCGCCTCCGACGATAATGCTTGGTTCAACTCCGCCTCCTATGTAGGCTTTCTTCTCCCACTCGGGATCGACCAGTCTGTCCCTGAGTTTGTAGCCTTTCGTGTAAGGATCCTCGTACGGAAGCAGCGACACTGAATGTCGAGCGGAAGGTCTGAACTTGGAAAGCAGCTCGTAATCAGACTTTAGCATGAGATAGTCATTAGGAGATTCCTTGATTCTCACGTAGAGCAGATCACTTGTCGACGTCGACAAAATGGCTTTTGTTTCTGTTTTGCTGAAGCCAGCCCACCAAGCAATGTCCTCTTCAGTAACTGGTCCGAACGCTTTAATGTAAAGTCTTGTCAGAATCGCCTTTGCCTCTTTGCATGTGACTGATTCAAGCCTAAGTTGAGGGTAGACTTCATGAACAAGCTTGTAACGGTTGGCTTCGGTTATGCGGGATATGGCTGCATGCTTTTCGCTTATAACGAGTCCTTGGCGCATCATCGCGTTTAAAACAATGCTTATGTTTGTCCTACGGTAAACATCGTTTCCAACCTTCAGCACAAGTGATCGGGTCATCGCTTTGGGCAATGCCCTTCTGATTTCTGGGAGCGTTTTTCCACCATTGCCGAGAATGTTCTGCAACTTCTGGCTCAGCAGTTGGCACTCAGACTCGGATAGCCCCCATCTACTAATCCACTTGGAAATGAGGCATTCCGATAGCCGTGTAGCCTGATAGAGTATCGGAGCGAGTTTAGCTGATGTGATAAACAGTGTGCCTCTCATTGCCTTTATGCGTATGAGGTTCCTTTTCACGTAGAATTCTTCGTCTAAGTGGCTTCGTTCGAAAGTCTTCATTCGGCTGAAGAGTGAGATATATGGGGTGCTCGCTGCAGTAGCATGCAAGCATACTATGTCGTTGACAATTTGCAGTATGCTGTCTGATTGAGAGCTTTCCAAGAGATGATGTTTGTAAAGAACATACTGCGTTACGGTATGTTCATTAAGAGACTGCATATGTCAAGTCGCTCTATCAGTTGCGCTCATTTCTGGTTTTCTGTGGTTGGTGGTTTCAAGCCTTTGATTCCCAACCATTGCACTGTCAACCCGCCGATTAGAAGTCGCATCCACAATGTGATAATGCGTGTTAATAAGGTTGCAACAGCGGCTGCGGCGATAGGAACACCGAGCAGAGTGTAGAGACTAGTCATTACAACTTCGAGGAGTCCAACCTCGCCTGGAATGCCGAGAGGGGCTGTTTGAATGGCGATTCCTATGGAATAAACAATGGCTATGGCGCTGAAAGGGATTCGGGTCTTCAAAGATTGGAACACGAGGACCGCGATTACCAGGTCAAGCGTCCATGCGACTATCGTTAAGGAGACAGGCAAAACCAAACGGCTTCTTTGAGCACTTAACGTATCGATGCCGTTGTGAAACGCTCTTTGCATCCTTTCAGCTGATTCTTTCAGTCGCTCAAACTTCCAGCGACCTCGGGAAAATCGTGCTAGCAGACCGATTATCCAGCTAACGATCTTGGCTGTGGCTTCTCTTCTTTTGCTTAAGTAGAAGATCAGGATCATTGCTGTGAGGGTACTTGCTCCGATTAAGCTTACGAATTCTAAGATAAGCATGGGCGGTTTGTAGTTGATGGCAAAATAGATTGAGCTGATGATCAAGCCTCCGAGAGTTATAGTCATGCTTAGGACGCGGTGTCCTATCACTGAAGCTACGACCTTGCCGGTGTTTTCATCGGATTCCCTTGACATCAGATAGACTCTTGAGATGTCTCCGCTTATTGATTCGGCTGGAACAAGCAAGTCGACGAAGCTGCCGACCCAGACAATCTGAAAGGCCCTGAGAAAAGAGCATTTCACCGACAAGAGGTAGAGTAGACGTTGCCAAGCGAGTGAGTAGAAAGCCGCGCTCGCGAGCATTGAAGCAAAGGCCAATGAATAGAGAAACGGATCTGCCTGCTGGATCTTAGCTGAGAAATCGCTGAAGGGAACGAAGAAGTAGAGGTATAGAAGAAACACGAACAAGCCCGCGGCGATCACTACGGCACCAGTTCGCTTGAGTGGAAAAAGGCTTTTTTCACCCATATCTATTGCCACGCCAGAAACAGAGCCACAGTATTAGTGACAGGGTTTTATAATCTTCGTAACGTTAGGCTTTCTTTATCTCGAGGCTTGTCTCAAGCTTTTGCAAAGGCTTAGCTTTGCCCAGCTTCTTGTCCAGAGATGCTTTGATGAAGCCGTAGTATTCACCATCTGGCTTGCTTGGTCGGCTTTTGAACTCGCCGTGGAACTGCGAGGCAAAGAAGAAGAACTTGTCCGGTAGCTCCAGTATTTCTATTCTTCGCAAGTCTTCGCTTTTAGCTGAAAACACCATTCCGTGCTTGTTTAACGTATTCCAGTATTTTGGGTTCACTTCCCAACGGTGACGGTGGCGCTCGTAAATCTCATCTGCACCATACAGCTTGTGAGCTGTGGTGCCCTTTTCTATCACGACTTTGTGAGCTCCTAAGCGCATGGTCGCTCCTTTCTGTTTCACTGATGTCTGTTCTGGCATGAGGTCTATGACTGGATGTGGCGTTTCAGGATGAAGTTCTGTGCTGCCGGCGTCTTCAAGTCCGCAGATGTTGCGGGCGAATTCTATTACTGCTAGTTGGAAGCCTAGGCATATGCCGAGGAAGGGCACGTTGTTCTCTCTTGCGAAGCGTATGGCTTTGATTTTTCCTTCGGTGCCTCTGACGCCGAAGCCGTATGGTATGAATATTCCGTCGTGGTTCTTGAGGCTGTTGATGTTGCTGGAATCACGTTCTAGGGTTTCAGCTTCGATGTAGTCGATTGACACTTTGGTTTGGCAAGCTGCTCCTGCATGGTGGAAAGCCTCATTCATACTCACGTAGGCGTCGACAAGTCCGACGTATTTTCCGACTAGGGCGATTTTGACTTCGTGCTTTGGGTTCGAAACTGAATTGACGAACTGTGTCCAGCTGTTCCAATCTGGTTTGTGTTTGCCGAGTTGCAGTCGTTCGCAGATGTAGTTGCCCATTCCCTGTTCGTCCAGTGTGAGCGGCACTTGGTAGATGGATGGAACGTTGTAGCTGCAGAAGACGGCGTTCTCTGGTATCGTGCCGAATAGAGCAATCTTGGCCGAGGATTCCTTGTCGATCATTTTTTCGCATCGTGCTACGATTGTGTCTGGTTGGATGCCGATTCTGCGCAGCTCGTTTACGCTGTGTTGGAGAGGTTTGGTTTTCATTTCTCCTGTGACGCCTAGGATTGGAACCAGTGCGACGTGAACGTAGAGTGTGTTTTGGTAGCCTTCTTCGAGGCGCATTTGGCGTATGGCTTCTAGGAAGGGTAGTCCTTCTATGTCGCCGACTGTGCCGCCGCATTCGGTTAGTACGATGTCCCAGTTGGATTCTTTTGCGACGTATCTGATTCTGTTTTTGATTTCGTTTGTGACGTGTGGGATTATTTGGACGCATTTGCCTAGGAAGTCGCCTTTTCGTTCTTTTTCGATGACTGCTTGGTAGACCATTCCTGTTGTGATGTTGTTGTGTTTGCAGAGGTTTAGGTTTAGGAAGCGTTCGTATCCGCCTAGGTCGAGGTCGGTTTCGCCTCCGTCGTCTGTGACGTAGACTTCGCCGTGGATGTATGGGTTCATGGTTCCTGCGTCGACGTTTACGTAGGGGTCCATTTTGATGGCTGTGACTTTTAGGTCTCGTGTTTGTAGCATTTTGCCTATGCTGGATGTGAGTATGCCTTTGCCGACTGAGGAAAGCACGCCGCCTGTTATGAAGATGTATTTGACCATGGTGCTATCCAGCAATAGCTTAGCAATAGCGCCTTATCTCATTATAAACTCTTTCTGAAAGGGATGGTTAGTACGAGTCTGGAGAAAATTTTTCGGAGTGAAAGTTAGGCTTTTCTGTTTGCGTCTGCGGCGCTGTTCGGGTTTTTGTATGGTGTTGGTGGGTCTGTTTTCGCTGGTTTAGCGTGACGTTCAATGTTGTTTTGCGTGACGTTTAATGTTGGCATGCGTGACGTTTAATGTTGGTATGCGTGGTGTTTAGGTATGTTGAGCGGCTCTGGATGTGAAAGACTATGTGGAAGAAGAAGGTGACATACCCTTAAGCCCGTCTTCTAGCAGTGCTATGACTGTGTGCGTGATGAAGTTGACTCGCGCTATTTGTTTCATCATCACGTATGGGTGTGTCAAGGGCTGTGCTGTTTTAAGGTTGTTGTTGACTCTGGTAGGTCTACCACAACAACTTCTTGGATGTTGGGAAGCGGGTCTGATTGTTTAAGGTGTTATTAACTTCCACTTGGAACAAGTAATAACTCCGAAGCGGGTTCTTGTTCAGAAGTAGTAGTTCTGGCCGCGTGTACGTTGACTACTACTTCCATGTTAGCCGCAAACCCTTTCCCGGGTTTGGTTTGATACAGACAGTTGCTTCAGGTAGCTTTTCCTTTTTCGTTAAGGGCAGCTTTTCAGGGTTTTGCGGCTTTTGGGTATGCCTTCACAGTCCATCAACGGATTCAGCTTTTGGTCTTTGAATCGCTTTGTTTGCCTTTTCTATTATTCTATAGCTAATTATTAATGAAGTTATGAATAAGGCTGACAGGGCGAAAATGCTGGCTGTATACCACAAAGGCTTGAGGGGAAAATTCGGTGAAGATATTTGCACGTAGATCAGCGAAAACAGCAGGGTTAGGAAGCTGCCAAAGAAAAGTAGATTTGTAAACCAGTCTCTGATCATCCATGGGCTTTTTTGACTTGGGAAATAGGTTACTTGGCGGCTCGACTTGCTGTCTGTCGTTATGGCTCCTTTTAAACCCAAAGCTGCGCCTAACATTCCTACAAACGCGCCGATTAGCCCACCCAGAAGCCCAACTAACTGTTGAGAAGTCATACTGTCCGGGATTATCGCAACTGCCATAATTGTGACAGCAATTATGAAGACCCCAAGGAACATTAAGAAAACTCCGAAAATCCTTCGAGACTGAGCTACAGAAGGTGTTTTTTTAATGGCGAAGCTGTATTCTATTGATCTAATTGCTTTTATGGCTTCCTTTCCCTCATCTGAGAGCTTGTAAAGCCCGCTAGAATCAAGGGAAATAAGATCCTCCAGCTTCTTGATGTGATGGTCAAGGTTTCCACTGCTCTCTATGCCCAATTCGCTCTTGAGCTGACTGAAATTCAGAGGTGCCCCCTCCAGAAGTCTCAGAATTTTGACACGGGTTGGATGGGATATTTTCTCAAAAAGCTCGGAAACATTAGACATTTGCACACACCTAAAGAAGACAGTCTCAAAGCTCTACTTATTTCCTTAGTTGTCGACAAAAAGTCAAGCGGTGGAGACCAACATGTTTTTGGATTAAACTACGTTTAAATTCTCGGTTTTTAAGCGTCAACTTCGATAAAACTTGGGTCATTAAGCCAGTCTAAGCTTTTTTGACTTTAACCTGAACATCGCCCCAGAACTTACCGTTTCTATCCCATCTAATCGAGGGGAATCCCTTGAAAGTCTCTATGACATAACCGCTTGGAATTGCAGAGAAGATTTTCCACCCTCTCGGAAAAACTATGCGCTGTATATGCCTCGTGTTCCAGGCAAAGTTGCTGTAGTATCCATCCTCCTTTAGAGTTTTTCTAGTAGATTTTCCATCAACAATAACTTCCAATTTCAGCTTGTCTCCCTCATGTACATTCTCAAATAATGCATGGTAAAAGTACTCTCCTTTTCTATTTTCAGCAATTATTCCTCTGACTCTGTCGCCTTTTATTGAAAGCGTTTGAGGCTTAAACAGAGAACTAAAGATTTCAACTTTAGTTAAGGTTCCCATGTTTCCAACAACATCATCGCCTACTATGACTTCTTCGTTTACCACAAGTCGCTTGACATCCTTTCTCTCTATTTTTTCTGTCCATTCGACAAAAGGCCATGAGGTTTCGACCATCCAGTCACCTCTTGTTGGTTAGATTGTGGAGCACTATTAATAAGAATTAGTGAAACTGAACTGAAATCAGAATTCCGAGGACTTAAACCGATATTTAGACTCAATCCCCGGCACTCTAGAATACACCCCTTACATTTTGCCTAATATTCGAAAAGTTCTACATCATGTTGGAATCGAAATCTCCTCGAATTTTGAGGCACAAGGATGGCCGTCGGCGACCAGCATCTTCTTTTCGTTTGTCTTTGCGATGATGGAACGTAGTGTATTGATTCCGTTATGTGAGCATATAGGGACGCTGTGGTCCGAAAGAAGTTTTCGCATGAGTGTTTTGTCTACTTCGCCTCTGTTCTCATGAAGGCATCTTTTGACAAGGTTATACCTAGTAAAAGCCGTTGGCTCGGGGGGCTTGATCTCTTCTGCGATGGATGTTAAGAAAGCGTTAGACGCAACCTGCATACCTTCGGATCTTCTCAAGCAGATTTTGGTCAGACCCATTTCTATTGCAACAGCTTCTCTTTTGTCGGCAAGCACGTAGCATGTTCCAGCGTTATTGGCGAATTTCGGTGTCTGACGTATGAAATCAATAGCTGTGTCAACAGAAATACAGTTCTCTAAGACTAACTGCATAACCTGCCTCGAAGACAAGCCTCTGGATGATGGTAACTTCTTCGGTTCCCAGCCAGCGTCTCCGATAAACAAGCCTGCGTTGTTCATTCCTTCTTCAACCCCTAACACTGTGATGGTGCCACCTGCAAAAGAGAACTCCGCGTTCTTTCCTGTGACGACCCGTAGTTGGTTGCATTTCTCAAAATTTATTAGGAAGTCGTAGTTTCTGCCAACAATAGGTATCCTATCTCTTGTTGTGCTGCCAAAGGCAGAGATGATTGTACAGTTTGAAGAAGCGCCGACCGTAAATGGATAAGCGGTCTCGAGGAGTATTGAGTTGTATGGCAGTTGAGCGCCTTCCGCAACACCTCGAATTTCTTCCAGCAACTCCGGAAAATGCTTTGCCATGACTTTTTCATTTTCTAATGCCAATCTAAGACCATACTCAAGAGTCAACCCTTCTTCAGCTGATTTTTGTTCAAAGAACGAGAGGCTGCGAATACAAACATCCTTAATCATTTTTCCCAAGGCCACGCCACGGGCAAAACTGCTTTTGCCGCTTAGTGCAATGTATTTCAACCAATGTTTCCTCAGGTGTTCACATCGTAAACCGCTTTATGAAAATTTGGATTTCGCATGAAATTCCGAGAATCTAAACCGAGTTTTAAACCCAACCCCAGCACTTAAATCTGCATCTGACGTTTGAATTCTCGGTTTTCATTTTTCACGCAAGGTTCTGACCGACCCACAAATCTTAAAACTCAGGCAGAAGGCGTTCTCATAGGTTGTTATGATGGTAAAGGTAATTGTCGTCTATGAGTCGAAGTATGGTAACACCAAACGTGTAGCCGAAACAATCATAGAGGGTATCAGAGAAGTTCAAGGAGTGGAAACTGTGCTCAATGAGCTTAAAGAAGTTGACCTCAACAAGATAGTTGAATATGACGTAATTCTGATAGGTTCTCCGAACCACTATGGTGCGCCAACTAAAAGCGTAAGTGAGTTTATCGACAAGCTAGCGAAACTCAACTTGGATGGAAGACATTTTGCTGTTTTTGACACATACTTAGGGAAAGGTTTCTTCGAAAAGGCAGCGAAGAAGATGGAGAAGAGAATAAACGAAAAGGTGCCCGGCTTGAAACAGATAGGTCCCCTGCTTTCAATAGCGGTTCAAAGATCGGAGGGTCCTATTGTAGAAGGAGAGCTTCCTAAATGCAAAGAGTTCGGAAAGAAAATAGCAACTCAACTTAAAACTTGAACTTATCCATAGTTCTAGATGATTTTGGGTCAAATTTCCAGATGCACCAGAAACCGAGAATTTAAACCGAGTTCTAAACCTACCCCTCTTGCACTAGAATGAAGCAATTAATTGCAGCTAAGGTATTTTCGCACAAGTTACAAGAACTGAGCTGGCAGACGTTATGAATGGGAAGCTTTTGGATTAATTGTGGAGGGAGTCAGTGGAGAATCAGTCCAACCGGGGAGCAAAACTAGCATTGGCTTGCTCTCTCGCGTTGCTAGGAGCGGTTTTGACGGTTTATGCCATGATTGGATATGTAGCGTTGGATTTGCCTTTTCCAATTGGTCTCGTAGTAGTGCCTATTGATGAGATCATTGTCTTAGCAGTCACCCTGTTGTTTGCTAGGCATGAAGGTGCAGATTTAAAGAAACCGGGTTTGAAAAGAGTCAGTCTTAAGATTTTGGCGATTGTTTCAGTTGCTGTGGTGCCTCTTTACTTGCTAGGGGCAAGCATTGTATCCGTTTTGACGATTGTTTTTGGTCCTAGCCCCATGGCAGAGGCTTATGCCGAGGCAATAGTGCCTAGAGACGCTTTTCAATTGACTGTTTTTATTATTATCTCTCCGGTTCTAATCGGACCTGCAGAAGAGTTGGCTTTTAGGGGTTTTATTCAGAAGGGTTTTGAAAATTCGCTTGGAAAGATGCAGGGGCTTCTGATTGCTTCTTTTTTGTTTGGACTTATGCACATTACTGCTTCTCCGTATAATGTTGTTACTGGCTTTGTGGGTGGTTTGGTTTTGGGTTATGTGTGGTAGAAGACAGGAGAAAACACAACTGCTTCGGCCGTGATGCATGGGATATTCAACGCAGTAGCATTCATTCTTGCGTATTTTATCACTACTTAGTCTATTCATATTGCTGCTAGCAGTCACAGTTTAAAGAAGAAAGCAGTCTACAACTCTTAGAGCACAAAAAAATGCGGGTTACGGCAGATGCCTCCAGTTGACATCGATGCAAATCCTCATCCACCCACATAATCACTGAACCGAGAGTTTGAACGTCGTCCTGACTTGGGGTTATGGTAGCCCGGGATAGGTTCAAATATCGGTATGGTTAAGTTGTAGCGCGCGCGCTATTCTCTTTGACTAGCAGTGCAGGAATCAGCATCACTTCAACTAGTACGGCTAATGTGATCGTTCCCGTTAGGATCGTTCCTGTAGAATCTGTGAGGAATCCTACGATCAGAGGACCAGCAAAGCCTCCTATTGCTCCTATGGAGTAGAGAAGCCCTGAAGCGACCCCGACCACTTTGGCTCCTACTTGCGGCAAGTCCATGAGGATAACGAGCAGTAGTGGTGCAGAGGCGCCGTAGCCTATCCCGAAGAAGATCAAGGATGCGATGAAAGGCAGTTCAGTGGTTGTGACCGCAGCGTAGATGCATATTCCTTGGATCAGTAATGCCCCAAGCAAAACAGGTTTTCTTGAGCCGGTTTTTGCCACACTTGGGACCATTGTATTTCCTATCAAGCCAGTCCACCCAGGAAGTGAGGCGTAGAATCCTGCTTCAGACGGGTTCATTCCTTTCACTTCCAGCAATTTGGGAAGCCATCTTATGAAACTATAGCCTGAGAAGAATGCTGCTGAGAAGGCGAGTAGGATGATCAGCCAAACGTTTTTTTCTCGAAGTAATTCTCCAAGGGTTTCTCCGAGGGGCTTTTTTGTTGTTTCTGATTGAACCTGCGGTGCGTCTCTCAAAAACACTAGCCAAGCGAAGGCTACAATCAGGCCAAGAAGTGCATATAGACGAAGTGTGGATCTCCAAGTGCCTACAAGAGGCATCACGACTGGATTAGTAATTGCGGTTGCCAACGACGTACCGATGAACACTCCAGTCATGCTTAATCCAGAGGCCAGTCCGCGCTGTTTGCCTCTGAACCACGAAGCCACAATTTTCATAGAGCCAACTGCAAGGAACGGGCCTCCCACGCCGAGGATACTGATAGCTAGGAATAGAGTCAGGAAGTCTGTAGTGAAAGACTGTAGAGATGCTGAAATGGGAATCAACGCAGCACAAATTATCAGTGTCTTTTTCATTCCAGCGCGATCGATTAGAACGCCAGCAGGAACACTCAACGGTATATAGAAAAGTATGAATGCCCCCAATATTGAGCCTATTTGAGAGAAAGTCAGACTCAAATCCTGTCCAATCAGTGTGATCAGCGGCGAAATGCAATACGCAGTTGCGCCGAAGCTGAAGTAGACCAGCCATACCAAAGCAAGCATGACCCACCTGTATTTTGAATCAGTAGAGACATGTGAGTCGACCTTCATGCTTTACACTCTTGGGGGTATCAGATATTTAAGTTAGCGCGCGGGCAAACGCGAAAACCGAGAATTTAGACCTCAAACTACCCACGGTATAATGGTAGCCCGGGAGAGATTCGAACTCCCGCCAAACATATCTTAAACACGGTTCTTAACACTCTATGTGATTTCAGCAAATGTGGAGCGAGGAATATGGCAAGCGAGATTAGGAATGTAGCCGTGATAGGGGCCGGATTCATGGCACGGCACATCACAGCCCTAATCGTCCCATATGGCTACAACGTTCATGTTTTCTATCATCGATTCGACACAAATCCCTCAGCCATAGACGAAGCGAAGAGGGTCAT
>Ga0315310_10000359_pt1 | contig 29369 bp, 27 predicted proteins | sample TDP5_MG_FD_203630 | JGI IMG/M metagenome (GOLD analysis project Ga0315310, IMG submission 203630) | Freshwater sediment microbial communities from Lake Towuti, South Sulawesi, Indonesia - TDP5 | ecosystem: Environmental > Aquatic > Freshwater > Lake > Sediment | place: Indonesia: South Sulawesi...
GAGCAGAATTATATGGGTACAGTAACCGTAAAACCAGCTTTTTCTGTTGAAAAGGCCCACGAAACACAGTTGCGACTATCTAAACGGATTGTTTTCGAGGATAAATTGCCCCATAAAATCTGCTTTGTTGCCGGCGTTGATGTCGCTTATGCGAAAGGAATGTCCATTGGCGCTGTAGCCGTTTTGGATTATGATTCTCTCAAGCTTGTGGAATCACAAACAGCCGTTCATAAAACTCGCTTCCCCTATGTACCAACACTGCTCTCTTTTAAGGAGATTCCTCCGACGGTTCTGGGCATTAGAAAGCTACGGGCGCAGCCAGACGTTTTCCTCGTTGACGGCCATGGTTTTGCGCATCCTTATCGATGCGGATTTGCAAGCCATTTGGGACTAGTGATATGCAAGCCAACAGTAGGTGTGGCAAAAGGCAGGTTGTTTGGAGAGGTTGAAGATGTCAAAGCTGAAAGAGACGTTCTTTTTCTAAAACACGACAGCAAGGTTATCGGTGCAGTGGTTACAACTAGGCACGGATGCAAACCGGTTTATGTCAGCGTTGGACATATGGTTTCTTTGGAGACAGCCATAAAAATCGTTAGGCATTGCGCACGCCACAACCGTATTCCGGAACCGATTCTGAAAGCCCACGAAATAGCAACATTGGAAAAACGAAAAATCAATATCGCCTAAGCGATTAATAAATAACGAGTGGAACGCAAAGTGCTTCACCCAAAACTTAAAGCATTAACAGACAAGATTCGCGATGAGAACCTTCGAAAAAAGGTTACCGAGTTATTGGAAAATCCAACGTTTGAAATCAACGGGAAAAGGTACTCGGGTCTGCCTCTCGAAGTTTCACCGGCTGGATTGTCACATCACCACTGCTATCCCGGAGGTTATATCGAGCATGTCGTTTCAACAGCCAACATCGCATCAGCGATGTGTAACTCTGCGGAGAAGGTTTACCATGGAAAAGTAAACCGTGACCTTGTTATTGCTGGCGTTTTGTTGCACGACATTTTTAAGCCCGCCACCTACACTGCGAATGAAAACGGGAGTTATGGTTCAACAGGCTTAGCAGATTACATGGACCACTTATCCCTTGCGATTTCAGAGCTTGTTCGAAGAGGCTTTCCGTTAGAGGTGGTTCACGTGGTTTCTGCCCACCATGGAGATTACGGCCCGATTAGACCCCACACCGTTGAGGCTTTGATTTGTCATTTGGCGGATTTGATGGATTCACGTTTTAACGGTGAAGTCTTGAGTGCTGCGTCGTATCTCACGAGAAAAGCTGTTGGCGAAGAACTGCGTGGGTTGACCTCGAAGGAAGCTTTCGAAATAGTTTATTCGAAGGCTCTCGAAGGCTGGGAAGGTGTAACAAAAGCAGTTGAAAAGATAAGACGGAAAAGGAAAGCACACAAAGCTTAATAGTGTTTACCCCCTTGAAGATTGGAAAACGGTGTATGTAGAGATGGAAATATCATTTGAAGAGTTCCAAAAGCTGGACATGCGGATCGGAAAAATTTTGGAAGCAAATCAGATTCCTGGTTCACGAAACCTCATAAGAATGATTGTGGACTTTGGAACAGAGAAAAGACAGGCTGTCGCTGGGCTTTTACAATGGTACAAGCCCGAAAACCTCGCGGGGAAAAAATGTGCTTTTATCCTAAACCTCCAACGAAGAAAATTCATGGGCATAGAATCTCAATGCATGATTTTGGCTGCTGAAGACGATAAAGGCAATGTTGTAATTCTGCAGCCTGAAAAAGACGTCGCGGAAGGAAGCAAAATACACTAAATTCGCTATTCAAATTGGATTCCAGCCGAAAATTGTTAAATATCTCCTACTATAATAATGGGGCTATCTGAAAAATTTAGGATGGTTGAAAGTGAAGAAAACATTAAGTAAGGGATTTGTCGGACTGTTAATTGCCACAATACTATTGATGGCGTTTATGCCCAACATGATATACGCTGAAATTGGCTTGACGTTGGAGAAAAGCCATGAGTGGGTTACAGGGGATTATAGCTATTCTATGGCGGATGCTGTGGGAGACATCGACGGAGACGGCGTCACAGAAATAGTCACAGCTGGATATTTCTACAACTCCACATTGACCTTCAATGTGGGCGAAGTGAATGTATGGAATTGGAACGGCACAGATCTAAGCGAGGAACATAAAGAAACTTTCGGGCCTGATTATACATTGTCAAGTGACACACGATTTTACGCCGTAGCCTTAGGCAACGTTGACAACGAAACAGATACAGAAGTAGTTTTGACAGGATACGGAAAAGTGCTTGGCGTAATAGAACAAGGGATGCTGATTATCACGAGTTGGAACGGAACAACAATGAAAAGAGAAGCGGCGACATACTGGCCTCTCGCCTTGAACAAAACAGCTTTTTTCGGTTTGGCAATAGGTAATGTGGACAAAGATAACACAACAGAGATAATCGCAGTCGGTTACAGGAACACGACGACAATCTTCGGAACGGGCTTTCATGGAGTAATAACCATATGGAACGTAACTGAAAATGCTCTGACACTTGAAACAAGTGCTGAGTGGCTTATCAGCGGAGATACTGTTTGGCAAGCAGTGTCCATAGAAGACGTAGACGGAGACGAAGACTTAGAAATTCTGATTGTAGGCTATTTCTATGACAATGTTCTCAACCATGAATGTGCTGTGCTCAGGATATGCGCATGGGACGGCTCCACTCTCAATTGGGAGGCAAGCAGCCAATGGTACACGTACCTTGACACTTACGCCTATGACATCGCGGCAGGCGACTTAGATTCAGACGGAACTCCGGAAATTGTCACCATAGGATATCAAAAGAGCGATGTGTTCTATGCCCAACTCAGAATATGGTCTTGGGATGGTGACATTCTAACATTGAGACTTAGTGTGGAAGACGGTCTTGTAGGAGGACCCTTCGCGTTCACTGCCGGTAAAGCAGTAGCCATAGACGATATAGACAACGATGGAGGAAACGAAATAATTACGGGCGTGGACATTTCATGGTTATTCTGGTCCATGCCAATTGTCAGAATTTTCTCATGGGACGGAAAAACATTGACCATGGAGGACTCAAAAGATTGGGAAGACGCAACAAACCTTCAAGACATTGTCACGTGCGATGTGGACGATGATGGTGCAGTTGAAATTATAACCGCGGGTTACTATGGACCCTTTATGGCGCCAGGAATCAGATCTGAACTGGCAATATGGAGCGTCAGCAAAGTCGCAAGTTCAATTACTGTGACGGTGAGCCCGCCAAGCATTGTCATTGGTAATCAGGTAACAATAAGCGGTCGAGTGACGAATGAAACTGGCGACACACCAATATCAAACGTGGAAGTGACGATAGAAAGTTCATATGAACCCCTCCCAGTGTTCATAACCCTAGGAACCGTTATGACTGATGAAAATGGACAATACACCTTCACATGGATTCCGCCAGCGGCAGGCAACTACATTATTATGGCAAGCTGGAAAGGCGATTTTGAACGTGAAGGGGCGAGTGTCACAACCACATTAAAAGTGGAAAAAGCATCTAGCATGATAGCATTAGCACTCTCCAGATACACAGCCAAAATAGGAGACACAATTGTTGTTAACGGCACCCTATACCCAGCAAAAGCAACACCGATCACCCTGGAATACACAGTGCCGGACGGTACAACAACCACAAAAACCGTCAACTCAAACAATGAGGGAAGATTCAGCGACACTTTCACAGCCAATCAAGTCGGAGAATGGAAAGTTAAGGCAAGCTGGACAGGAGACGAGGTTCATAAAGGAACTGAAAGTTCACCAGCAACACTGACGGTGACAAAGATCCAAAGTTCACTATCCATAACAGCATCACCGTTAACTCTGAACGTCGGCGAAAACGTCACGATAAGCGGGACACTAACGCCAGCGCAGACAGCAAGCATAACAGTAACATATACGATGCCAAACGGCACTTCTACAACAAGAACGGTTCTATCGACCAGCACCGGAACATTCACAGACATAATTAGACTTGACAAAGCCGGCACTTGGCAGGTAAAAGCAAGCTGGAATGGAAACTCGCAATATGAAGCCGCAGTAAGTGCTCCAATAGCCGTTACAGCGGAAGCAGTTGACCAGATGACGCCAATCTTTGCTATGGCCGGCCTTGGATTGGGAGTAATAGCTCTAGCATTGGCTCTGGTAGGAGTTTACCTGGCTTTGAAAAAGAAGGCAGAAGCCCCAAAACCTCCAGCAACCGCCCAAGCACCACCCCCAACGTAAAACCCAACCTCTTTTCTCTTTTTAGCTTAACAGCTCAGCGATGCCTTCAGCGTTTTTCTTGCTTTCGGCTAAATACTCAATCATTTCCGGGTCTAAATCAAGCCATTTTGCAATCCCAGCCGCCATGTTCGCGTTGTTTTTGAAGATAATCCTCAGATACGGAAGAGTTTCTTTTGAGGCTCTAACGGCTGAAATGTGGCATCTACGCTTAATCTTGTAGCCTATGCTTAGCTGCATGGCGCGTTCAGCCTTGGACCTCGACAACATTTGTATACGCGTGGGAAACCTAAAGGGTATCCACCCGTGGGCTTTGGTGTTTTGTCTAGCCATGGCCACACCTGCGGTCATGTAATCAATTACGTAGCGTGTAAAACTCCAGTCTTGGGTGGAACGGATTCTGCCGCGATAAACGTCTGCCATTGAAAGGGCGTCCATTGCTCTTGCTAAGTCATGCGGGTCTGTTAGGTGGGCTGGAACATTCTCGTATATCCACTCGAAAAGCATGTCAATGTCCACGTCAGCCATGTCCACCGCTTGTTTTGCGCTGTTGCACGTTCTTCCATAAATTATCATCCTCAAAACACTGAAAATTGTATCTTGTCTATCGCGGTAACCAAGCCAAGAAACGTCTCCATAGGTTAGCCTCTTCTTGCCTTGAGCCAAGGCTTGAAGGTCGTTCACCGCTGAGCGAACGTCACCCTCCGAGCGTTGGGCAATAAATTTTAATGCGTCGTCATCGGCTTGAATCTCCTCACGCATACATATACGTTTTAAGTGTTTCATAACTTCGCCAGCGGGTGGCTTCTTGAACTCTATTAGGAGGCAGTGGCTGCGAAGGTTAGAGAAGCGCGGGTCATAGGCGTTGTTGGCAATCAAAACTATTGGACACTGGGCGGTTTTCGCAATATCCGTTATTGCTTTCACACCACCCTTGTCTGCTGTTCCAGTCAATCCATCCAACTCATCTAGCAAAACGATTCTTTTTCCGCCGAACAATGACCCGTACTGCGAGGCTAACCCTGCAAAACGGTTTATGGCTTCTTCTGTTCGATAGTCGCTTGCATTTTTCTCCACGAGCTCCACCCGAAAGTCAAAAGCAAAGGCTTCAACGGTAACCGTTTTTCCGATGCCTGGAGGCCCAAACAGGAAAGCAGCCCTCTTTTTTGGAACGCCCTTCTCCCAAGACTTCACCCAATCGACGAACTTTTGAATAGCTTCTTTGTTTCCAACAACTTCGGCTAGGGTTTTTGGTTTGTGCTTAACAGTCCAAGCGGCGTACAAAATTCTGCACCTAGCTCGCGCTTCTTAATTCGTAGCCAGCTTCAACAAGCCTAGCCAACAAGGCGCTTAGCTGAACCTCTTCATCGGCACCCTCAACAAGTCTGTAATCTATTTCGCCCACAATGTCGGCCAACTTTATCTTCCATTGCTCCGGGATATCTGCCCTGAAGATTTCTGTGTGGATTTGTCGGATTATGTCGCTTCCCGCCACTCCGTATTTTTGAATCATGTCGCGCAGCTGTTTTCTTGCTTCTAAAAAGTCGCCTTTCATGGCGATTTCTATCATTTTTTGCACATCCGCCGGGTTAGCTCTTCCAGCAATCGAGTAAACAACTTTTTCGTCTATAGGCCTGTTCAACGAAGCAGCCGCCTGTAGGGTGTTTATCGCCCTTCTCAGGTCTCCACCGCAAACCTCGAAAACCGCGTCTAACCCACCCTTCAAAAGCTTAACTTTTTCGTTGTCCGCGATGTGCTTTAGATATTTGTCATGTTCTTCTCTGGGGAGGAAAGTGAAGCGGAAGGGTGCGCATCGGGATTGAATGGGCTCTATTATTTTTCCGCTGTAATTTGCGCATAGGATGAACCGACATGTTTCTGTGTAGCGCTCCATTGTCCGCCTTAATGCTTGTTGTGCGTCAGCGGTCATGTTGTCTGCTTCGTCCAAAATCATGATTTTGAACGGAATTTCGCCAATAGACCGAACCCTCGCAAAAGTTTTCACAGTTTCCCGAACAACGTTAATTCCTCTTTCATCGCTGGCGTTCAGCTCCATAATGTGCTCTCTATAAGCCTCGCTGTAAAGGTCTCTTGCCAAACACAGCGCTGCTGTGGTTTTTCCAGTTCCGGGTGGTCCCGCGAAAATGCAGTGCGGTACGTTTCTTGATTTGACGAAACTCTTCAGTCGTTCAACTATCTCTTTCTGGTCCACCATATCATCCAGTGTTTTCGGTCTGTATTTTTCAGCCCACATTTCAAAACTCAAGGGTGAGCCTCCTTCATAGGATAATAGCGGAATTGCTAATAAATGCTATTTAACAGACATGCGACTCCAACCATTCATTAACTCCTTTCTGGAGAACCAATTATCTCTGTGAACACTAATGAACATTTATTTTCACGACACCTTGGGGTAACGTTTAAATGTCTACTCAAAATACCCATCATGTTCTAAAATGTTTGCAAATGTAAAGGTGAGAGAGAAATGAGCGAACGCGTACACAGAAACAGCGCTTATTTAAACGGAAAATCAACCACTGGAACAACAACACGTGTCAAAGACACAAGCCCAACGAGTGGAATGTGCCCCATATGCATCCGAGACTGCCCCGTCATGTGCGAAATCAGTCTATCCGCCTTCAGAGGAAGAGAAGCCCTCTATCCAGAACCAGTTCAGTTCGGATACAGCACAGCCGGAGCCCTCAAAGACTTCGGATTAGACTGGTCCCACTTCAACATACAAGCCAGCTTATTTGAGGTGCTTGGAATCGAAGAAAACTCGGATGTTGCCCTCTTTCCAAACGCGAGCACCGAAACGAAAGTTGGGGGCATACCGCTCAAAGTTCCCATCCTGACCGGCGCATTTGGCTCAACTGACGTTGCAAGGCTAAACTGGGAAGGCCTATCCATAGGCACAGCCCTGTCGGGCGCAATAATAATAGTTGGAGAAAACGTTTGCGGCATGGACCCCGAAGCACAGTTCACAAATGGTAGAGTCACATACTCAAAGGAGTTGAAGCGCAGAGTCGACTTCTTCCGAAAGTTCTGGGATGGAAAACACGGAGACATCGCCGTTCAAACAAACGTCGAAGATCAAAGGCTAGGCGTTGATGTGTATGCCATCTCAAAACTGGAAGTAAACATCATCGAAAGAAAGTGGGGACAAGGAGCAAAAGCCATAGGAGGCGAAGTTCGGGTAAGAGACCTAGACAGAGCCATTATGCTAAAGAAAAGGGGCTATGTGGTAATTCCTGACCCAGAAGACCCAACAGTGCAACGAGCCTTCAAAGAGGGAGTCTTCAAGTCCTTCGAAAGACACAGCCGAGTAGGCATACCCAAAGAAAAGAACATGGTAGAAGATATAGAATGGTTGCGAAAACAAGGCGCAAAACACATAACACTCAAGACTGGCGCTTATAGACCTTCGGCTGTCGCCTACACAATGAAAATAGCGTCAGAAGCAAAAATTGATGCTGTGTATTTCGACGGAGCAGGCGGCGGAACAGGCATGAGCCCTGTTCCGATGATGGATGAGATGAGCATTCCAACAGTTTACCTAGAAGCCATAGTCCTCAATTGCGCGCAAATACTGAAGAAGAAAGGACGGTACGTGCCAGACCTAATTATGGCTGGAGGTTTCATAAATGAAACCCAGATTTTCAAAGCAATAGCGATGAGCAACTTTGGAAACGGCCCGCTTGTAAAAGCCGTTTTGATGGGGCGCTCACCACTAACAGCGGTCATGAAGGCAAACTATTTCAAACAGTTATCCGAAGAGGGTAAACTGCCAAAAACTTTTGCGGACAGATACGGTACTACACCAGAAAAGTACTTTATCGCTGCCCCAGAACTTAAAGAAAAGCACGGCGAACGCTTCAAAGAAATACCATGGGAAGCCATAGCGCTCTACACTTACCTAACAGATCGCATAGGCGTGGGACTAAAACAGCTTTTGGCTGGTAACAGAAAATGGAAGCTGGAGCTCATCAACAGAAACGACTTGATGAGCTTAAATGAAACAGCCGCCAAAGTCACAGGAATACCAATGCCCCACGAAATAGAAAAGGACGCGATTGAAAGAATTCTAGACTAGTATCACCTTCTTCTTTTTTCTAAAATCTTAAATCAACCCCAAATTTAAGAGAGCGTAAGGAGATGGAGTAGAGGAGGGTGTCTTGTGGGAGAACCACAAACAGCATTAGACATTGCGTTAGAACAGTTAAGAATTGCCGCTGAAAAACTAAACCTTGACCCTCGAATACATGAAATGTTAAAGTATCCAAAAAGGGCACTCATTGTTTCTATCACAACAAAAATGGATAACGGTGAAATTGGAGTTTTCACTGGTTGCCGTGTGCAACATAACGATGCAAGAGGACCATTTAAGGGCGGTATTCGTTACCACCCAAACGTCACATTGGACGAGGTTACGGCATTGGCAATGTGGATGACGTGGAAATGTGCAGTTGCGGATATTCCATACGGCGGCGCGAAAGGCGGAGTATGCTGCAACCCGAAGGAAATGTCAAGAGGTGAACTGGAGAGATTGACGAGGCGATACACCAGCTTAATATTAGACATCATTGGACCGTATCGGGATGTGCCAGCGCCAGATGTCTACACAGATGCCCAAACGATGGCCTGGATAATGGATACTTACAGTCAATTCAAAGGCTACAGCGTCCCTGAGTGTGTCACCGGAAAACCCCTCAGCATAGGTGGTTCGGAAGGAAGGGAGGAAGCTACCTCTCTGGGTGTTGTAATTTGTGCAAAGGAAGCGGCCAAAAGCATAGGCTTAAGGCTCAAGGGGGCAACTGTGGCGGTTCAAGGCTTTGGCACTGTGGGCTGGAACGCTGTCAAAATAGCGCATGACGTGGGTTGCAAAATTGTGGCGGTAAGCGATTCAACGGGAGGAGTTCACTGTCCAGAGGGGCTAAAACCCCGCTATGTATACGAGCACAAGTCCAAAACGGGTTCTGTGTTTAATTATAAAGGATGCAAAAACGTAACAAATGAAGAGCTGCTTGAAACAAAATGTGACATACTCATACCTGCAGCCTTGGAAAATCAGATAACAAAGGCTAATGCAGACGAAATAAGAGCAAAAATAGTCGTGGAAGGTGCAAATGGACCAACAACCCCAGAAGCAGACAAGGTGCTTCGTGAAAAAGGAACACTCCTCGTTCCAGATATATTAGCAAACTCAGGAGGAGTAACAGCAAGCTATTACGAGTGGGTTCAAAACCTGACGCGCGAACACTGGACACTGGAAGAGGTGAATCGAAAACTGGAGAATAAAATGGTCAAAGCTTTCAGCGATGTTTACAAAATAGCGAAACAAGAAGAAAGCGACATGAGGACAGCAGCGCTAATGCTCGGCGTTGGAAGGGTGAGCGAAGCGATAAAGACGCTGGGCTTATGGCCGTAGGAAAGTGAAACCACTTTTCACCTCAATTTTTATCTAAGCAGCAAAAGTTTCATTGTGTTTTCGAATTTTCTTAAACTCTTTAATCTAAGTTTTTAAACTGCTGTTCTTATATCTGCTATGCAAGGGTAGCTTTAGAGCCGAGAAAGGGGATAAGGATGCCGAAAACAGTTTCAATCAACATAGGAAATATGGATTTCAAATTCGAACACTCGCCTGTAAAGATTATTGCAAACAGAAATTGCCCAGAAATTGAGCTCGCGGGATTAAACGTAGGTCCTTTTGAAGAAGGAAACGAATATGAGATTCAATTCTGGATAGCCCAAGAACTTGAAAGGGCTGGAATTGCTCGTTTTCGCGAAGAAGAGCTTTTAGATGCGGCTAAACTTTACAAAATCCAGTGGACAGAGCGCGTCCAGACGGCTGGTCAGATGTCCAAACTGCCGGAAAATTTCTACCCTAAACTTCGGAGATATGTTGTGAGGTTAAAGGAAGATGTTGCCAAAGCTCCGGAAAAATTACGGGAATATGAAAAGAGTAGGCACCTGGTACAGGACATCGTGAATTCGAGATTAAAGAAAACCGTTTCACTTGCATCGGCTTCGCCTCAAACAGAACAAATACTAAAAAATCTCACCAGCGAGGAAAGGTTTCTTTACGAACAGTTACACAGGCTTATCCATGAATGGAGAACACAAATACTGGAATACAAGGAGACGGAAGAATGACGGAAGAATTAGAAACCATCGACCCGCAAGAACGATTTCAAGAGTTTTTCAAAACAGAGAAATATCGCCAAAGAATCTCACAAATGGCAGTGGCAGGTAAAACATCATTAATAGCTGACTTTGAAGACGTTTCCGCTTTTGACCAGAGACTTGCCAATGGACTTTTGGAAAAACCAGACGAGTATTTAAAACACGCCAACAATGCGGCTTATGCACAACTCCAGATAGAAGACCCAGAATACGCAGAAAAGATAGCTGACAGAACAGAAACCGTGACCGTCAGAATTATGCGACTATGGCAAACCACACAGTTGCGCAAACTGGGCTCAGACCACATCGGCAGACTAGTAATGGTTGAAGGGATAGTCGTCCGCTCAACACCAGTGCGCCCCATGGTCACACAAGCAGCATTCAAATGCAAGGGATGTGGAGAAATAACACCTGTAACCCAAACTGGGCAATTTCTAAGAGCCCCATTCGAATGCAGTAACCCCATATGCAGAAGAAAAGGAACGTTCGACTTCGTCCAAGAAGAATCCACATTCATAGACTCGCAAGACCTCCGCCTCCAAGAAAGACCGGAAGACCTTCCACCAGGACAGCTTCCTCGAACATTACACATTAAGCTCGTAGGCAGCGAAATAGTTGATGTAGCAAGACCTGGAGATCACGTTTCCATAGTTGGGATGATTCGTGCATTCGCTCCTACACTTCGAGGAGTGGGAAAACTTCGCGTATTCATGTTGCATTTAGATGCTAACTCCATCGAAGTTTTGGGCAAAGAACCGGAAATAGCGCTTCCGTCGCCGGAAGAAGAAGAGAAAATCCTAGAGATTGCAAAGGACCCGTGGATACACCGGAAGATCATGAGCTCAATTGCACCATCAATTTATGGATACGAACACGTGAAGGAAGCAATAATGTATCTCGTCTTCGGAGGTGTGCCCAAAAGCCTTCCAGACATAACGATAAGAGGAGAATTAAACACTCTTTTTATAGGAGACCCGGGAACCGCAAAATCTCAGCTTCTGCAATACGTGGCAAGGGTTGCACCCCGTGGATTGTACACTTCTGGACGCGGCACAACTGCCGCTGGGTTGACTGCTGCTGTGTTACGGGAGAGAGGAGGGGGGATGAGCCTTGAAGCTGGCGCCCTAGTATTGGCCGACAAGGGAATTGCATGCATTGACGAAATGGATAAGATGCGCCCAGAAGACAGAGTTGCCATTCATGAGGCCATGGAACAACACACAGTTTCGGTTGCAAAGGGCGGCATCGTCGCAACGCTCAACGCGAGAACCGCTATACTTGCGGCCGCCAACCCCGCATTGGGAAGATACGAACCACGTCGTACAGTGGCTGAAAACATCTCGTTGCCTGTTACAATACTTTCTAGATTCGACTTGATCTTCATCTTGAGGGATGTGCCAAATAAAGAAGAGGATGGCAAGATGTCAGAGCATATCCTTGAAATGCACAGGAAAGGTCTAAGTCCAGTGGAGCCTCCAATATCATTGGAGCTGCTGCGAAAATACATAAGCTATGCTAAAGGAGTTAAACCTGTTTTGACTCAAGATGCGTTGCAACGTCTCAAAGATTTCTATTTGGCAATGCGCTCAGCAAGCGAATCCGAAGGTTCACCAGTTGCAATAACCGCACGTCAACTCGAATCTCTTGTCCGCATAGCTGAGGCAAGAGCCCGTGCAGCCCTTAGAAAGGAAGTTTTAGCCGAGGATGCAGAAGCAGCCATCGCAGTGATGAAGAGATCTCTCGAAGAGGTTGGGATAGACTTATCCTCATACAAAATAGACATAGACCTAATAATGACTGGAAAGCCGAAAAGCCTAAGGGACAAGCTACAAATTGTCCTCTCAACCCTAATGGAAATGGAGAAAGAAACAGGATTAGCCGAAAAAACAGCGCTTCTAAACGAGCTAGAAGCCAAGTATAAGATTTCAAGAGGCGAGGCAGAACGCCTCATAGGACAATTACTACGCGAAGGAACAATTTACGAACCCAGAGAGGGACATCTGAAAAAGACGTAGAAAAAGAGAATGCGGTTATTGCGCCGCTTCCACGTTGGCTTCTTTGTAGTATTGAGCGTTTGCAGTGAACAATGTTATGCCGACGGTGACGCCTATGTCGCTGACTGATATGTGGTCTGGATTGGCTATGTAGACTATCATGCTCCAACCGGACTTCAAGATCAAGTCGTCACTCGCTTGCATGAGTTTGTAATCTTTTGAGGCCAACGTTACGTTCGTCAGAGGCTCTGGAATGTACGGCAAATCGACGTTTATCGTGTCAGCAGTTTTGTTATAATACACGTTATTCCATGCGCATTCCTGACCTCTGACAGCGATTTTGTCGATGACGAGGTCACGGCCACCGGTATTGATTACCAAGAACGCTGTTTCGGCGTAGGCTGTGCCGTTGTGCCATGTGTGCAGTTTGAATACCTGCAGGCTCTCTTCTTGAACTCTCGTGGTTGTCACATTTATGGCGTAGAAGGTTACGACAGTTGCCAGCAGCACCGAAACTACTAAAATTATCAGCGTAGTCACTACAACACTCAAACCTCTTTTATCCTTTAACAGCCGCATGTACTCATCTCCAGCCTTGAATTTTACTAAAACATAAATGGAAGGGAAGAGTAAGATGCTTTGTACGTCGCAAGAGCTAACGCAATCTAACGATTATTATTGACACGGTTAATTAAAAATTAGAACCTTGCAGAAACATTTAGAATTAGTTTTGACAACATATTTAGGTGCCTCAAAAAATGTTAAAAACGCATTTGGGTATTAATGCTCGAATGTTAAAGAGTGAATGGCCAATGAAGGCAGTGATGGTTGTTGTTGGTACACGCCCAGAAATCATAAAAATGGCGCCTGTCATTAGGGCTTTGCAAAAGTGCAAGATACCATTAATTTTCGCCCATTGTGGTCAACACTACGACTACAACATGTCTCAACAATTCATCGAAGAGCTTGAGCTTCCAACTCCCGACTATGGATGCAGGGTCAAAGCGTACTCACAAGGAGCACAAACCGCTCGCATAATAACTCACACGGAACAACTGTTGAAGAAGACCTTGCCCGCCGCTGTTTTGGTGGAAGGAGATACAAACGGAGTATTGGCAACAGCCCTGGCTGCAGTCAAGCTTGGAACACCTGTCGGACACGTCGAAGCTGGATTAAGAAGCTTTGACCTGCGCATGCCAGAAGAACACAACAGGCGCCTAACAGATCACATATCCACTTATTTGTTTGCGCCTACGGAGACGGCTGAGAGCAACTTGAAAAGGGAGAACGTCTGCGGTAAAGTTTACGTGACTGGAAACACCGTCATAGACGCTGTAACTCAGCACCTACCAATAGCCGAAAAGAAATCAAAAATATTGAAAAACACCCGCTTTGAAAAATTCGCCTTAGTAACAGCCCATAGAGCAGAAAACGTAGACGACTTGGCAGTCCTCAAAAATTTCATGGAAGCCTTTGCAGAAGCCCCGATTCCCGTCGTTTATCCAATGCACCCGCGCACAAAGAAGAGGTTGCGACAAGACAAAATTTACGCTAGGATCAGAAAATCTGGAAATGTGCAGATTTTGCCGCCGCTTGGCTATTTAGACTTCTTAGTTTTGATGAAAAGATGTGAAATGATAGTGACAGATTCCGGCGGGATACAAGAGGAGGCAACAGCACCGTGCGTACGGAAACATGTCTTGGTTATTCGTCTCTCCACTGAGAGACCTGAAGCCGTCAAGGCTGGTTTCGCTGAAGTCGTCGGCGTAGAAAAACACAAGGTACTGGAGGCTATGAAAAGAACTTTGGAACATCCAACAGAATTACCAGAAAAGTCTCCTTACGGAAAGGGAAAAGCGGCCGAAAAAATTGCCATGATAATTAAGGAAGAATTTGCTTTTTAGCTCTCTCACGAGATATAGGTTATTTTCTTATCCTCTTCTTTCCGTGTTTCCTCAGCTTGTAAAATCCTCCTTTCCTCAATTTTCTGCAAACGCGTAACCATTTTCTCCGCCCTAGAAATTTCTTCGTCTAAGCCACTTAAATTCACATCGATACTAAGCAACGCTTGCAACACTTCTAAAACACTTTTAGCAGCTTTTGGATCGGGTAGATATCCGCGAGTTTCACCCAGAAGACAAAGAGCATCAATTCTCTTGAAGGGCGCCATGCCCAAAATTAAGCCAGCAGTTCCAACAATAGGGCTTCCCGCAGGACTCACCATAGCTCTAGCTTGTAAAGCCTTGTTTAGGAGTTCTAGGTTTGTAGCCGCAGCAATAACTTTAGGCTTATCCTTTGCTTCCATTCGATAGCCGCCAACCGTGACAATCATCTTTACATTGTGTTGTTTAGCGAAATCCAGTATGCTGCTAGAGATTTCATATTGGCCCTCAATTGTTTGCGCTTGACTGTCACCTGTGAAAAAAATGAGGTCGTTTTTCCCGTTTTTGTTTCTCCAGAAATAAAATGTTCCACGCAGAAGCCTAACGCTTCCTTTCTTGTTAACAAGCACGAAATATGGGAAATGAGGCGAATAAATATAGGCGAACTTTTCGGCCTTTAACTGCTTCGTTAGATAGCGGGTTGCGATTTTGCCAACAAGCCCCAAACCCGGAAGCCCTTCAATTAAAATAGGCTTGTTCAAATCAACTTTCACAAGTTCTCTAATGAACGTCTCTTTCACTACGTTGAACTCTCCTTCTTTAAAGCCATCCTATACTTGAGGTATTTATCATCAGGCGAAAACTTGGGCGGGTGTGGCACGCGAACTTTTCCGCCGCAATAGGGACACTCTTCCTTCTTTAACGTATATTTTGCACACTTTTCGCATCTCCTCAAAAGCCAAACCATCACTTTTCCCTTCTAAAGGCGCCTTGTCCACCAGCTTTAGCAACGTTTGAAACGACGTTTTCAGCAACTCTCTGCAAAACGGCTTCCGCGTACTTGTAGTTTTCCGCCATAACCTCAATGCGGTATTTTGGTGCAGCAACCACATAAAAGCGGAGTTTTGCTTCGCGGGTTTTTTCAGCCTTTTTAGCGTTTAAAAAGGCTTCTTTGATAATCTTCACTCCGTTTGGCTTCATACAGCGAAGCTCAACTACGCCTTTCACTTTAACCATGGGCACGCGCATTCTTTCTTTTGCAATCTCAGCAATAGTGGTGGCAAGTTCTTCTGGCACGCCTATTTTTGTTAAAAACCCTGTGCCGTCTCTCACAACTTTTTCGAAACCCTCATACAGCCCGTATTCCTTTTCCATAGGCGCTCCGGCTTTTTCATAAACCTCCTCAAGCGATATGCCGGCTTTTTCAGCGACACTCCTAAGTAAAGTTTCAGCCTTCCTCTCCCTCTTCCAAGACATGATTTTCTCGATTTTCTCTCTTTTCGTAACTCTTCTAAGGGACAAATCTATGTGTCCCTTCTCGATGTCGACCCGCAAAACTTTCAAAACAACTTTTTGGCTCTCGCGAACGAAATCACGGATGTTTCGAATCCAAGAAGAAGATATTTCAGAAATGTGCAGTAAACCCCTTTTATCATATTCATCCAGTTTTACATAAGCGCCATAATCGATAACGGTTTCTACGGTGGCTATGACTAAATCGCCGACTTCCGGCCATTCCTGTTTTCTAACAGCCATTACAGCATTCATCCCTATTCAAAAACTAAGATTATTTCGCCCTTTATTATCGCTTTTCCACCCGAAGGTTCAGCGAGTTCGGTTCCACAAACGTTACAATTAACTCTGTTTACCGCGCGGCCGTAAACCATCTGCTCGTTGCCACATTTTGGGCATTTCACTCGGACAAAACTGCTCCTCGGTTTTGGAATGAGCCTCTCCCACTCGGTCATAACACCAACCTCAATTTCATGCGATGACTAGCTTTCTCAATCGTATACCATCTTTGTGCCTTGTGTAACCGCAAACCTTACATTTTAACTTTAAAGTCTGTTTTTTAGTTGTCTTGGCGAATTCTCTTTGAAGAGAGTACTTCTGTCCACCATAACCTTTCTTTTCTCTTTCATGGTGGCGCTCGCCTCGAGCTAAAGCTCTCCGCTTCCCAGCTTTGTACAGAGTAACCGTATGAAGTTGATGCCCCTTACACTTAGGACAATACGTTCTAATCTCCTTTGGAACATTCACTTAAACCACGACCAGCTTTGCATAAAGAAAACATACTTACTCTTATACTTTTTTCGCCGTAAACGGTTAAAGTTCAGCCTTTTCGGCCAAACCCTGCTTAACCAGAATCTTGGTGTTCTCGATGGGCAAAGACGCAACATCCTCAACCTTGAAAGGTCCATAAGTTTTCATGTCTGCACCAATTATCGCTGGAACATCCTTCAAAAAACGCAGAACTGCCCTTTTGTGCTTTTTCTCAACGCTCGATGTTGGCAGATATCCGCGAAGAACGTCCTTAGCAAAACTTTGGACCGCGTCCGCAAGAGGTGCAACCCCACCGTAAATCTTCTCTTCCTCAGCCGTCAAAACATCTGACGGAACCTTTTTGCCTTCCGCCAAAATTTGAACTAGTTTTCCATATCGTACTTGAATCAGTTCGTTTACCATGCGTTTAACATTCAGCATCTCCTTCTTGAGGAGGCTAGCCTTTGCTGTCCTTTTATCAAGCATTCGACTTTCTTCTCTAAGCCTCCCCAAATAGTCGGCAACCCTAGAGTAAAAGTCTGGAGGAAGTCTTTCAAGTTCAGCGCTATCAAGCTCTCGCTTCCAAATCTCATGTAAATCATTGTACATTTACTCCACAACCTCTGCTCTACCCCTGCAAACAAGCAGCACAGCAGCGGCAGTGGGGAGCTCAACCTTTTGATTTTTATAAGGACCAAACATTTCATCGCCTAATCTAAACTCAGGTGCGTCGTAAACCTCAACAGCTACGATGCCTCCTTTAAAGGCTATTGCACCCTTAAACGGGTCAAAATCATTTACAGTCGAAACTGGAACCTCAACCTTTTTGAAACCGGTCTTGCCGTGTAGGGTGTCGGCCAACCTGATTAAACGGTGGGTGTCTGTGGTAACAACTGTGTCGATTTTTGCGGACTGCAGCTTTACAATTTGTTCTGCTATCTTCCTCCATGTTTGAAAACCAACACCTCTAACAACACCCCACGTTCCATTGCTTAATAAGCTTCTCAAAATTGCGTCTCTATTACGCAATATAGCCTCAACAACATTACTTCTAAGCCCAACGTTTCTCAAATCTTCTTCTTTTGCGCCAATGATGAAGCTGTGCATCTCCCTAGCTAGGCGTTTAGGCCAGCCGAGGTTGCCTACACGTAGACCTTGAGAAACAAGTGGTCCTTTCCGATTTTTTCTGTGTAAAGCATCGAAAAGTACATCTAAACCTAAACTAGAAACGTAATCCACAATTTCCTTGCGCGCAACGGCATCAAGCGTTTTAACAGCCTCGCTTTCAACATGGACATGGTAACCGCGATGCCCAGAAAAGAACACGTGCACCTCATCCTTGGAAAAGCCAAAATCCTGCATTAACATGTCCAAAAGTTTCACGGTCTCCGCCCTTGCAGAAGCCAAACAAACCTCACAAGGCCACGTGCTCACGTCAAACTTTTCACTGCTACAGACTGGACACGTTTCCGGTGTAACCCCCTTTCCGACAAAACCGCAGTCGCCACAAACCCATTCTTCATGAAGCTTATCGCAGGGAGTAGGGATGTGATCAGCGTCGATGTCAAAAACCAGATCAGCGCCTAACCAGCCTTTCTTTTCCATTTCAGCCTCGGGATCTTCATAGTAAGCGCAAGAAAGATAAGCATCTCGTGGAACAAGATCCCGCAAAAAGGTTGCCAGTTCTCCCATGCTTTTAAAGCTCTTGTGACGAAGCATCTGACCTTCGAATGAAGCAAAACCAAACTCACGTCTATCAATCATGGAGACAGGATGGTTTAGGAAATCGCCTCTCTTGTAGTAATTGCGAAACATGCTCTGTACAAAGTTGACTGACTTCAAGTTCACCCTAGTCTTAAGGAAGCGACATTCAGTTTTAAACTTTCAGTTTTTCGCCTGTTCCTTAAATCTCGCAAATTTCGCCTTTAGAGATGAGACGATTTTTTTCTTTGCCTTTGCAACCAAGGAGCCTAGTCTTTTCTTTGCATTTGTAAGTAGGGAGCCTAGTCTACTAGGAACGCTTCGAATCTTTTCTACAAGCATAAACCTCTGGATGCAAACAATCAATAAAATATACGAGAATATCCAAGTGAAGAAGAACAGTTCGCCATAGGTATTATGGAAAACCGTCGCAGCGGCATCTCCATAGTTCAGCCCTGTGATGAGAATACCATATATTCTTAAAACGTTTACAAAATATGTGCCAAAAGCCCCAATAATAAAATATGTGACTTTCCGCACGCCTGAGATTTCTGATCTCTTAAAAAACACGAGAATAATCAAAACATAAAGTAATAAGCTGTGAACTCCAGCACATGGCCAGCCAACATACGCACCGTAAGGTAATTTGTCGCCTGAAGTCACTTCTAGATATGGAAGACGAGCACCATGAACTAAGGCTGGAAATCCCAAGCTCGCTTTGTAACCTAAGAGTTCAAGAAATGCTGCTGTCGACGCTGCTGTCGGAAGAGCAAACAGTTGCAGTGGCGTAAAGAGCCCAAATGGATAAATTGTATCAATCATATACGCTGAAGCCATTCCCCCGAGAAGTGATAGTGAAATGGAGAAAGTCTTTAACCCGTCCTTTTTATACGCTAGAACTATGGTAGTCGCAAAAAATATCACGAAAATAAGGTACTCGAAGGACAAGACCCAATGAAAAGGTAAGAAGCCGGAAACTATTCCCATATTTTTGCCTATGTCAAGGATTGTTTGGTTCACACCAGACACAAAATTGACCGCTAAAACATAGACTGTAGGAACAAATGCGCAAAGAAAGCAAGCTAAAATTCTAAAGCGACTTGTAGGTTTCCTTTCAACAATTTTTCCCCAATCAATAATCGACTCAATAAAGAATAGCCATATGAAGAATAAGTAAAACATCCTTCCTTTCCATGTCTCTTCGAAAACGAATTTTCTGTTGAATTCAGTAAAGCTTTCAATATTGAGAAAATCTAAAACCATCAACAGACATATAGGTAACGTAAAACAAGCCAGCAGAGCAATGTGAAAGGAGTATCTTTTCAGTTTTTTCTGAAAGCCCTCATAAGCGAAGGTTTTCTCCAAACCCACAATGGAACACCTTTCAAATTCCAATGTCTGTTTCAAAATATAAGGGCAACCATATAATTGATTGTATCCAAACATGTGAAGTCTCTAAATAACGTCGACTTGGTTTCCTCTTCGTTTGAAAACAAGTAGCATGTCTTTTATCAGAGAAAAATTCCTGAAAATAATCGAGAAAAATCGGAAAAAGAATACTATTATTGGGCGATAAAAGGCTTCATAACGTAATCTTAGTTTATCGAAAACGCTAGGGGGAAGTGCGAAATACTTTTTCTCCTTTTTTAATAGTTTAAATTTCTTCTTTTCTGCTAGACGTTTAAATTCTGTGGCATTCGGTTCTGAGATATGCTGTGGAAATCTAAATCCTAAAGCATTCTTTAGCTTCTCTTCGGGGAAGCTTACGAAAACCCACCGCTTAGAAACTTCTAACAACTCGCTAAAACCTAAATTGGGACTCGCGGTATGTTCAAGCACCTCGCTACAGACAACAACTTCCGCAATACTTTCTTTAAGGGGCAAATGTTGAACGTCACATAAGATTCGCTCTATACTAGAAGCTTCTTGTAAAGCCTTCTTATCAACATCGCATCCCACATACAGTTTTACATCAAAACCGCTCTCTTTGATATAGTCATGAAGAACACCTAAACCACATCCGACATCAATTAGAACTGAAACTTTTCTCCCAGCAAATTTGAGCAACAAGTCTATTAATCGGTCGTATCGAGGTTTATGAAGTAACTTTGCTAGGTAGGTATTCGGCCGAGGATCTGATACGGATTCAGGACTTGTTAGTGAACCAAAAAACTTTCGCAGTTCAAATTTGAAACCACTCAATCGTGCGAGCATCAAGGCTCCTGCAATAACTAGAAAAACGAGCGTCAAAACGGATATCGTGTAAATTGTTGTTGGATGAAACTTACGGAAAACATAAAGATCACAGTCAACTGAGTATTCCTCGGAAAGCTTCGGTTCAATAACTGTTGCCTCCTCATCTCCATTGGAAATTTTGATTTCTCCAATGCCAACTTTAGCATAGGCTACTTTCTCGTACTTCCACTGCCAAGAATCCAAACCAATACTCACCGCAACATAAAGTATTTGTTTACCAAAATCCTCAGAAAAAGCTCGGCCAAATATCGTTTGGTTATACAAATTTATGTTAAAATTGACGGTTTTGCTTACAATTATTTTTTCGTTTGATACTATCGTGTATGGAAGCCAGTTCCTATCTCTCGTGATAATAATAAAAGTAACGTGGGAAACTTTCCCACTCAAGAGCTTCAGAGAACCGTTGATTTGAAAATTTTGGTCAGCAACTCTATGATAGGGATATATCAATATGACTTGTTGAAATCGGGAGCTTTGATTCTTTGAGGCTTTAACGTGAATTCCAATGTAATTTACACTTGCATAATCGGTGTAATTAAACAGGGCATAACTTGCCTCTCCTTGAAAAATTTTCACAGAGTACGGAATTTTTGGATCTGGAAGATTCAAGTGAAGCGTTGAATTAGACGAAGATTCATTTGCAATAAAGCAAAGCCTCTGTTGAAACAGTAACCAGTCCTCAAACTCGAAAGGCAATGTTTCAATGTCGTAGGGAAGTTGTATCAATGTTTGACTAGGTTCTACTTTCATGCGTGAAGAAGTGTTAAGGACCAAGTAGATTCTGTCAGACGTGTTAACCTGAGGAAGGCCAATACTTATGCTAGAGTCTACATTAACTTTAAAATTGTAACTCCTTTCGATAGTGTCTGACTTTACGAAATCCAACAAAGTGTAAGAAGTAATGACGCTGAGCATAACTATTAGGAGAAGAGTAAAAGAAAAAATTATACCAATTTTTCTCTCCATCATATGGTTCTCCTCCTGGCGAAATTTAAGAAAACAGCAATATACAGAATTGTTCGGAGGATTACAGCCAAAGAAAGCGGAAGCATCACTCCGATGGACAGAAAAACTGGCGTAAACCAGACAAGTGAATGAAGTATGTTAACAGCCTCAAAGGCAGCGAGGGTAGACATTTGTGTATATTTGTTCCAATTCACTGTAGCCAACATTAACCAACAGAGCTGAGCGAGATGAATTATTGGATTATAAAATGTAGAAAACGCGAAATATGAGAACATGGCTAACGAAATTAACATCATCGACTCCTTCTGATCTTTTCTCTTTCGAGCCATCCAGCTAATGACGATAACTGAAAACATCTGCAGTCCCGTAGATACGTATGGAAGAACAGAAATGTCCCACTGATACCTAAAATGATCATAAGGCGACGGTGGATACAAAGTGGCAAACTGCCACGCATAAATAGTTGCGTCGAAAGTAGGATGCAGAAAACCAGTATGACCATAGTACCCATCGATTATCGAAAAAATTGATTCGGAGGGCCCTCTTAAGCTATGGCTTACAACAACTGAAACATACATTAACGGGTCTGACAGCAAAAAGGGAAGTGAAATCAGCAGCACAGTCAAAATAAAAGAATATAACAGAATTACTTTCTTTTTGACACCTTTGTAATATATCACGAGAGGGAGTAAAAGGATGGCCGGATAAAATTTTACAAGCGCGCCAACACCACACAATGCTCCGCATAACAAAGGATTTTCAAGAAAATATAAAGCGCTTAGTGCAAATACTATCGCAAGAGCATCAGCACGAGAATAAACAAAAGTCAAATAAATTACAGATGGCATGAGAAGAACAACTAATGCGAGGCTCAAAGCTCTCCTCTGATTCAATTTTGAGACGCAGAAATAGAGAGTTACGCTTGAAAGAAACAAAGTAAGCCCGTTAAAAAGAAACACAGAAATGTTATATGCGCTGGTTTGAGAGAAAAGAATGAAAAAAGAATAATAAGGCAATTTCCCAATTGGGGGATACCCTGGTCGAAGGTCCACAAAAGGCGAAAGACCAGTTTTCTGAAGAAAAACATCGTCAAAGCCTATAATAGGATAAAAACCTAGGCAAACCAAGACCACAAGAACTAACACAAAAATCAAAAGTCCTAATTGAAAGAAACGCCGCATCGAAGACACAGAGCATTACCTTTACCTTAGATTTAATATGTACCAGTCTTGAAAAGAATTGCTTTTAAACCTATCTTCTCCGGAGAAGTTCACCCAGGATGATTATTGATAGGAAAGGAAGCTTGTCACTAATCGTAAGAACTCGTCTGCACTTTTGTCCCAGTCGTACTGTTCTGCGTTTTCTATAGCCCCTTTCGACAACTTTTTCCTCAATGCCTCGTTTTCGCAGATCGTTAAGATAGCGTCTGCGAAAGCTTGAATATCCCCGTCCTTGGCTAGAATACCCGAAACCATGTGCTTCACGGAATCGAGAAGCCCTGGAACCGCATATGCAACAACTGGCAAGCCAAAAGCCTGCGCTTCAATAACACTTATTCCAAATCCCTCTTTCATTGAGGCAATTGCGTAAACCCATCCCTTTTGCAGAATATCATTTCGTGTTTCCTCATCAACTTCTCCGTAAAACTCAATAACACTTTCCAATCCGGTTTGCTTAGCCAGCGTACGCAACTCTGCATATACTTCTGCGTCACCCTTGCCAGCAATAATGACTTTGACATTTCCAATATTCAGAAAAACTTGCTTAACGGCTCGAATCAAGTGATCCAACCTCTTATACTTTTTCACTCTGCCAAAATAGACGATTAGTGGAAAAGCCGACTTCTTCTTGAAAAGCAAGACTGATGTTGGCTTGAGATTCAAACCGTTAGGCACCACTTTTATTCTTTCTTCACCGAAACCGAAGGAAACGAGCTCTCTTTTTGTTGACTCAGAAACTGCAACAACATAGGGTTTAAGAAGAGAATAAAACTTCAAACCAAACAATTCAAAAAGATATGAGAAGGCGCTCAAAGGAAGCGGAAGCTCCTTAAGCAAGGTTTTACCATGCACGTGATGGACTACAACTAGGAAAGGTTTCGAAGAAACTTTTGAAAGAAGCAAGGGCCAAAACATTGGGAACTTACTTACGTCCTCAACAATCAAATCAAAAGAACCGAAAGAAATTTTGGGCAAACTGAGAAGAGAAAAAACGGGATAAAAAATCTCCTTTCTACCAGTATGCAAAGTCCTTATTTTCCCAATCATTATCCTTTGAGGCTTGGTCAAGTCATCACACGAAGCAACAAGTTGAACCACGTTTCCTCTTTCTGCCACTCTGTTAAAAATTTCGTAACAGTGAGTTTCAGCTCCGCCAGCACTACGACTTAAAATACTCCGCCAATTAAATACGAGTATGCGCATCGCTATCCCAAATGGCAGATATACGATTTAAAGCCTAAAATACTTATACCCGCTCAATACGGAAATTCCTATAATAACTAACTTTTCCTACAGAAAATTACTTTCGTGATTATGTAAGAGATGAACTGCGTGATTTCGTTAAAGGCCAGTTTCGATTTCCCCCTTTTCCTGTTTATGAAAGTTATTGGAGCTTCCTTTATTCTAAATCTGCGAGCATTTGCCTGCCTTATCGTTTCTATTTGTATCTCGTAGGTTTGACTGTGCAGGTCTTTTATAATGTTTCTAACAAGCCTTGTGGAATAACAACGAAACCCACTTGTGTAATCGCCGATTCTCCCTTTTACCACAAAGGCTGCCACCAGATTGGCAACCTTGCTTACCACGCGACGCATTACACTCCAATCCACAGCGTCGCCTCCTTTACAGTACCTGCTTCCGATAACTAAGTCGCAACCTTCTTGTAGAGGCATCATTAGACGCGGAATGTCCTTCGGATCATGGGAGTAATCAGCATCCATCGTGACTACACACTTTGGAGGGTTTTCTAGCGACAAAAATATCTGGAAACCATCTGTTATCGCTGTTCCAAGCCCCAATTTTCTCGGCCTCACAAAAAGTAAACAGTTGCTATACTTTCTTTGAAGACCTCTCACAACATCTGCTGTTCCATCTGGGCTGGAATCGTCTATAACTAGTATAGAGATACTCAGGTTTAGATTTTCAACGTCATCGATTATTTTTTCGATATTTGCCGCCTCACAATACGTTGGAAGAATAACACCAACTTCAGAGGCTACGTCCAAGTTTCCCTCCACAGTTCCACAGAGATTTCCTGCAAAACTCAAGCTCCTCGATTGTTCCTCAGTTTCCAAGTTTGTTGTGCAGTGCGCTTGAGTGCTCATTGTTACACTTATCACCTTGAATAGCCTTCAGTTAATCCCACACTCACTATATAAATCCTACCGTTATACAAGTCGGTTTTACCGAGTTTGTTTACATCGTTTTATGTTTTCTTCGATAGTAACTTAGCGGATGAAGTATTTTTTGGCACGTTTCGTCCGGATTTGTGCAGACTCCGTGGGTTTGTAGTGTTTCACATTTTGGTGGGATGTAGTGTGTTCTGGAGCCCCTTTCACCCGCAATATGCTCAACTTGATAGCGGGTCATTCTCTCGTTATAGTCAGAGAAATTCTTGAATAGCTCAATAACGTTTTCCGGCGCCATCCCTATGTTTACAAGGAAGGATGTTAAGGTGAATCTGCTTATGTGCGAGATGCGGCGCCCAGATGAGATTGCTTGGTAGAGGGTCTTTATGCACGGTGGGAAGGCTGTCTGAATTATAGTTTTGGGGAACCCTTCCATTTCAGCCTTGCCTACTTTTTCTACCGATAACTTCTTGATTTTTTCCGCTGTCTCCATTATTTCCGGTGGAAGTTTTGGTAGCTCTTTTGTTTCCAGTCGTTTTTCAATGTGCCCTCGGGCTTCTTCGCTTAGCAGCCTTGCGGTTTCGTTTCTCGTCAAGTAAACGTTTCCGCTTGATAAGAGGCGGTTAACAAGTTTCCATTTTTTCTCCCGCAAATGCGTCGTGTTTCTGAGGTAATCTGTAAAGTGAAGCGTGAATTCATAAGGTATTTCGACATCATCGTTTACTCCCAACTTCCATCCGAAGTTTTGTGCAATCGCCAAGATTCTTTCTTTGGGTTCAAGTCGCATGTCGCTGTACGCTTGTTTTGCCTCTGCTAGAGCGTATCTTTTTTTGATGAAGGAATTTTCGGTTGCTACCGCTAACATTGTAGCAACAGGAAAGGACAGAATTTCAATCTCCTCGTTGCGCAGTTTTCTGCTGACCAAGGCGTACAATATCGCTTCTTCAACTCTCTCTTCGGCGCGTTCAAGAACGTTTGCAAACTCTGGATTTACCAAATCTTCGACTTTTAAATCTAGTTTTTTCACGTATTCTGTGGTTTCTTTAAGAAAAGGGTATCTTGCTAAGTCATTTTTGGTGAATTTGACCGTTGCGAGTTGCATTTTGTTTTTCACGTTATTCTGTTTCGATCCTCGGCGCTAAGTAGAATGTTAGTTTTCCCTCTTTTGTTTGCTGGAAGTCCAGTTTTATGGGCATGTCTTTTGAAAATTCCAGCGTCGCTATCTCGGATGTTGCGGACGCTGCTTTTATAATCTCAGACAGGTAGCTTAGGCTGAACGTCGCCTTCGAAGGCTCCTTCGCTTCCAGGTCTAAGAGAGCGTCGCTTCCTTTTTGAAGGGTTATTGTTGCACCCATAAGGTCGCCCGCAGCGTTGAAGACTAGTTTTTCGTTGTCTGCCTCGATTCGGACGTGGTCGCTTACGAGCTGGGCGTCTTCTATTGCTTGGCTTAAGCCATCTGTTGTGGCTTTAGCCCTTACGTTGAAAGTTATCTTTGGTGTGGGTACCTCCTCTTCTGAGGCTTCAAGTGTTGGCATCGTGAAGTTCCTTGCGTATTTCCCTGTTATTTTCACCTGCAGGCGCCCAGTTTTCTCATCAAGAGAAAGCTCTATAACCTCGTCCTTGCCGACTCTTTTAAGGAGTTTTAATAACTCGCCTATGTTTATGCACATTTTTGTCGGTTCCGTACAGGCGTATTCTTCAAAAACGGTTTTTGGCCACTCAAAATCAACCATGGCAACACGCGACGGGTCCATGGCTCGCAGTCTTAAGCCTTCAGGTTCGATTTTGAAGGTGGCTTCGTCCACGAGGATGGAGATGGATGTGGCCATGTCTCTCAAGAGTTTGGCATCAGCCACTTTGAGTTTGAACACAGCAATCCCCTTTTTATTGGATATGTTTAGTCGTTAATAAAAGACTTTACATATTAACTTTCAGCCTTTATGCTCTTAAATTGGATGGTAAATTTTGACTTTGTAAGTTTAGGCCCCTCTAGGGTTTTTCAGCGCGCTGGGGGAAATATCTCTGCTATATAGCATGTTAGACTCTGGAGGAGTTTAACATGGTGTCAGCAATTATGCGCTCCGCTTAACTATCTTTTCAGAAAATTATCGTAACGAGTAAAGAATTTTTAGCTGTATTCTCTGAAGGTGTAGCTGCATTTCGTGCAGCGTAGGAACTGTGTTGAAGACTCGTCGGCTCCCCTCGTCTGTACTTGCCAGACGTAAGCCAAATTGTTTCCACACTTGGGACATTCGATTCGGACGGTGGGTAGTGTTCGCAGTTTCTGCTCTTCCTTACCTATTACAGCTACGAGTTGCTGGGGTTTGTGCTGTATGACTTTTGCGACTTTGGGTTCGACTTCCTTACTTAACGCTTTCTTCTTGTAGCCGCACTTCGGACAGACCAGCATCAACGACGCCTCTTTGCCTGTCTTTCCCTTTTTGGGCACCAGTCGTGATCCGCATTTTGGGCAAAATTCCATAGTTTTTTACTCCGCTGTCCGTTTGTTCTCCCTTAGCGTTGTCCCTTTTAAACCTTTTCTTGTTGCAATAAGTATTGGGGCTAAGCAACACTAATTCCAGATGCGACGAGGTGGGCTACGCGTAAGGCCTCGGGAATGTTGCTCCGAGTCGAAGTCAACTGCAAAACCCTCTTTGCGTCTTCTTCGAGGATTCCGGAAACTTGCATGTAGACTTTCTCGCTTTCGCTTCTTGTGGACACCTCAAATGTTCCTCCGGCGTTTAGGACAGCCTTCCAACGTTCCTGGCTTTTTGGCAGGTTTTTTAGGGCTTCGCGGATTTCTGAGAAGTCGGGTTTTTCCCGTGTGACCGCTATTACCGGAAGTTTTGTTTTCGTGTTAAGCTTTTTTATGTCAACCACGTTGAAACCCGCGAAGGTTATTCCATTGAGCATTGTAACCCTCAACTGTTTGTAATGCGGTGAATTTAGTATCATGGAAGCTATTTTGTCTGTTGCGTCAAATCCGTCCACTCTTACTTTCGTGTGCATCACGCCGTCAAGCCAGTATCCGCCTCGAAAAACGACTCCGACAACCGGTACGAGACCCTTTACGCGAGGGGTGAACACTCCGTCATCAACCCCAAGCACACGAATCTCAGGCTTAACCACGCGAAGCCTTTTGCAAGCCAAAACGATTCCTCAACAGCGTCACCAAATATTAGGAAAAAGACGTTATAAGTCTAGCGAAGAATAACATTAGCCAAAGGTGCTCAACCTTGAAGAAACGCGTCAGAGCGTTCCCCTTCATAAAAACTTATAGGAACCTAACTGAGGTGTTGACAGACCATAAACTAGCATCCCTTGGAGACACATACATCAACTTTGCGTATTCGCTAGCTTTATCGAACAGAAGGGGGCAACCTTTAGGCGCAAAAGTCAAGGGAAGCGTGCTCGCCGAAGCGCTTAAGAGAGCCGCACTAAGAGAGCATTTGCCATCGAGGATGACCCGTCATGTGCTAGCGGACGCTGCAGAAGCACTGATAGTTTATGCTTGGCTTCAAAACTACGTGACGTTGGAAGAAAGCGTTGCAATCTTGGAAAAAGCCGAGGACCCCGTTGAGGGCTTCAGTCGATTGCTTGTGGTAACAAAGGATAAAGTCAAATTTTTTTGAGGGCTTTTTCAAGCTCTTCGCCGAATTTTTTGTTCGTCTCGCGCGCTTTTTCTACAGCCTTCAGTAGGGCTTTTTCAGGTTTCACATCGCCTTTGGTGCGGACATAAATTACCGAGTTTGAGGCCAAAGGGTGCGGTATGTCATAGCCGGCTAAGTCCACGTTTTCGTCTTCCAAAAGTCTCTTTTGCAGTAGATTACAGAGGGTGTGTCCGACGCCCTCAACTTCTATTTTAAGTTCGCTTGAGGTTTTCTTCAACGCTTTAACTCTCACCTGCAAAATCTCCTTTTCACTTTATGGTATTCCTTTTCCGTAATCTAAGGCAGTCTTACGCTTTTCAATTTTTCCGCACCTTGGACAGTGCATGGCTTGTCGCTTTAGTTCCAGCGTGTAGCCACATCGCGAACAAGAAGCGTAAACAACGCCTAAATTCCTATCTTTAGTGGACAGGTGGTAGACTCGGTTCTTTTCGCTGATCACTTTGGCCCTCATGATGTCGCCGGGTTTGCAGACGTCAAACATTGATTCGACGTATCTTAGTTGCACATCGGAGACGTGGAGAATGCCTGTGAAGATGCCAGAGAGCGGTTTGTTTCCTATTTTGAAGATTCGTACACTGGCGTTTTCGTTTTGGACGTTCGAGACTTGTCCTACGGCTGTGCTTCCGACTTTTGGAACTCTTGCGCCATGGACTAGCGGATAGACCGAGACGCGTTTGTTTGGGAGGTCGAGTAGGGCGCGTCCGATGACCTTTGAGTGTATCACTCCGTCTTTCACGTATGTTCCGGCGTCTGGGATGAACTCTTCGATTACGCCTAGGCGGTCGCCTGGCGACACGAATTTGCCGCTTTTTCTATCGGAGGCT